>LDZU01000119.1_pt1 | contig 13841 bp, 16 predicted proteins | sample 615531 | NCBI WGS metagenome assembly LDZU01 (sample SAMN03408293, study PRJNA278302) | terrestrial metagenome | isolation source: oil reservoir sample SB2 | place: USA: Alaska, North Slope, Schrader Bluff formation | collected 2011-09 | reverse complement strand
ACCGCCGTCATCCTTACCCCAGGCCCGATATTGGAGAGGAGCAGTAGGTTGCTGATACCATATCTGCCGAGTCCAGCGAGATAGGCCGCATACTTGGTAGACATGTCCGCTTTCAGGGTGTCTTTGTCGGCGTACCAATAACCGAACTCACTGCCTTCGACCGGTATGATCGATGCCAAGTACCCCTGATCCTCGAGAACGCGTGCGGTACGGAAGGCAATGGTCCTGAGGATCGCTGTGGCTGCCATAAGTGTGTTTGTGTACTCTGCCCTTCCTTTAGGCAGTTCTCTGACGGTACCGCGGGGCAGAACTACACCTATTACGATAACACTTTTCACAGTGGGCATGACCTCCTGGGGTCTCTTTCCCTGATAATCAGGAGACAGGAAACCCGATGCATCGGCGATACCGAAGACATCGGCTCCCATGTTCCGGCACATCTCTTGTATTTCTCTGCTCAATTCGCTCGTCATGTTTGTGACATTGAACTAAAATATTGATACCTTTTACTGAGAAATCTGTGAATGCTTGCGAAAGGCGTTCAAAAGACTGTCCGCGAAACGCTTGACATTTCCAAAACAATTATTTTCTTAGAGGAGAGTTCCCTTTTGATCAAATGTCTTCTAAGGTCAGGGTGAAGAGCAACACGTGTGGTAAGACCTCTTACATCGAGGTGACGATGAATGATAAAATGGAGTTTGACGTAAAGATAAACTCCGACTGTCAGAACGTGTGCCGTTTTGCCACTTTCCTGCCGCCTTTGACAATGAATGACCTAACCGATAAAAAGAACGGGGCCGTCATCCGTACCTATCAGGAGCAGGAAATGAGCGCCAACTGCCTAGTCCCGGCCGGCATCCTCACAGCTGCATGGATGGAAGCGGGTATGCTCTCCAAAAACCGCTTTAGAAGTGTAGAGCGCAATTGTGTGGAATTCGTCGAATGAGATCCGCTTCCTAATCATGTCAAACGGGGCACCTCAAAGTGTAAATCGATGAGGCTCTCGTTGCTACGAGAGCCCAACTTTAGGAGATCCGCACAGAGCTTCCGGAACTTATGCCGGGTCGGAGCGGCAACTCTCACAGTTATCTTTTTATCGAGGAGTATGACCGCCGTTCTTCAACCTTATCGCTTCGATCGACCCACCCTTTCGCTTAGGGCGTCTTACTCCCATATTTCCCCCATACTGATCTCTTCCACCACCGCACCTGGGGACAGTTTGGTAAGATAGAGCATGGTGGCAGCGATGTCCTCAGGAGTGAGCAGGTCATCCGGTTGAAGTCCCTCTTCTCTGATCCTCTTGGAAATCATATCGGTGAAAACATATCCAGGATTGATGCAGGTCACCTTGATACCGTATTCGCGAACCTCTTTGGCTAGGGTGAGTGTGAATGCCCGTACGGCAGCTTTACTCATATTGTAAGCCGCCCGGTTGCCGCTGTAATGGATGCCGCGCAGAGAGGCAATATTGAAGATATATCCTCCTTTTCTCTTCATCAACGGCAGCACTAATTGACAGAAATTGACGGTTCCCAGGACGTTTACTTCGTATACTCTCTGAAGCTCCTTTGGATCCATGGTCTCGGTGGGACCCTTGCTGGTTATCCCAGCAGAGTTAATCAGAAGGTCCACTTCTTTAAAATTCGACACATAACGTTCCACAGCATCTCGCTCTGCCACGTCCAGAACGGCCGTGCTCACACGGTGGACATCGTACCCCTCTTTCTCAAAGAGATCGGCCGCAGCCTTGCCAATGCCTCTGCTAGCCCCTGTGACTATGGCCGTTTTCATCTTTGTTATGAACGGCAAAGAGACGTAAAAATCTAATCACCGTTGTGGAGGTACAGGCCCCACGCGGCTCTCGTTTCTTAGACCTATCGTCTATTAGCGGAGATCCAGCGAACTCAGGCAGTCCCTGACTCATTTTTGCGTAGGGACTCTATCAGCGACCACTCGAATGCCCACTGCTCTTGGAAATGAGCGTTCATATCTCTGAGCAGCAACCATGTCCATATAGAAAAGAACAGTCCGGCCGTGATCACCGAGATTAGCAAGAAGATCGTGAAGGATCGTATCCCCACCGTCTTACGCATAGGAACGAGGCCGTTAACCCCCATCTTCTCCAAAGCGGCCACGGCGGCCTTCTGGAATCGTATCCATTCGCGTTCATGTTTTCGTGGGAAGTCTGTTACATTCCACATGGCGTAAAGCAGCACAAGGCATGCTATCACGTATAATGCAGCACCGGTTGATAGCGCAATATTGGTGAAGGCAGGTTCCACCATCAGGACCATAGCAAAGAGAGGGAGCCCGATGAGAAAAGCCGTCAGCACGGAGGGGGCAGGTTTCTCTTTCTTTGCTATCTGTCGATCGATCTCTATCATCGACCGCAGCTCGTTCTCTACAGAGGTCTCCTCCGCACGGCAGCGTACGTATTCTATGAGAAGGGAGCGTAACTCCCTCTCCCTTTGGCTGTGTTTCTCGTTGCGACTCATAAGCAGATAGAAAGCTGCGAGTATCATCAAGAAATGTAAAGCAAGATATAGGCTGAGACTGAAGAATAGGTCAAGGGCGCCTCCGCGATCACTAGTCACGCTTAGTGTATGGAATGTGGCGTAATTCACCACTAGCAGAAAAGAGAACATTACCACCAGCACCAGCAGCGGTTCGATGATCACATCGCTTCTCTCTCTTCTGTGGATGTTAAGAAGGATGCGGTTGGCTACGTCCGAACTATCACAGGGAGGCATGTGAACCTTTATCACTCAATGTTTTTAAGCTGTTTACCACGTTGCTGCAAAAGAACTGCAGGAGCTCTTTTACTCAATTCTGGCATCTTGGCGGTCACCTCACGGCACAATGAATTCAGGTTTTCAATAACCAAAACTCTTATTCCTAAGTGTTAAAACCTTATTCCGACTTCGGATATTATGGGATAAACTGATGTTCAGACCGGGGCAGATAGTCGATGAGGCGATTGAGAGAGTGAAAGGGGTGACAATAGGCCACGCTCCCAGGCCCATTGTCTCTAGGCCCAGGCCCAAGGCCCTTCCCTTGCTGGCCGTGGCAACACTTCTATTTGCCTCACTTTACTTTATAAGCATCTTGCAATCCATCCCTCGTGTGCTTACGGATACAGAGAGCAGGTCGGAGACACTCCTCTATGTAGGATTCCTAGCAGCACTCTTCTATCTTTACACAGCGCAGATGGTTACAACCTTCCGCCTATCTTCAGGCAACCGACGCGCATGGAGGAACATGTGCCGTCTGAGCTTGATTTACATTTTTTTCTCAATTATTTCCCTCATCGGCGGTAGGGAGACGGTGTGGCTAGCACAGACCCTTGAGGTCAGCGCCTATTTAGTAGTGGCGGTCATGACGTTGATGCTCTTCTATCTTCTCCGCTCTCCGGTAAGGGAGTTTTTCACTCCTCCCTATGCCGAGAAAGCTCCACTGAGACGATGGCTCCTCTTCATATTCGGTCAGGATCCTTACCAAGAGCGTTATCTGCGCCTCATCTAAGCTTTTTAATAAGAATCGATGAGCGTGGACGGAAGCCCATGCTCCGGTAGGCGCGTATGGCCCCTTCATTCTCGCTGCCAACGTTGAGACAGAGTCTGTTCAGCCCTCTTTCAAGGCACCAGTCCTCTGCGAAGGAAATCATCCATCTAGCCAAGCCGGACCTGCGCATGTCTTCCCGGACATAGATACCGTACAGAAAACCGGCGGGGACGTGTGTGAACTCGTCCTCCCAGAGGCCCAACCATATCATCCCGATCCGCTCATTCTTTTTCCAGAGGATGAATATCTCGTTATCTCTCCGCCCGTCGTAGAGGGCGGCTACTGTCTTCCGCAATGCGGGCATCCACCCATCGCTCTCGGCTCGCTCCTCCTCGGTCACTGAGCAAAGCGCAGCCTCTTCCATACATTCCATTACATATGCTATATCGCTATCTTCCATGTGTCTGAGGCAGACATCCATTACAGGCAGCTCGCGTACACATCCCACATACGTGTCAGTATTCATGAGGAATAAAAAGTTGCCTCAGGGAGGCCAAGGACATACCTTATATGGATGACTGTTCATTCAAAAATGATAACTTGAGCTATACCGTAAAACTCATCGATCCCGACGAGAAAGATGCTATATATGATAGGATTAAAGGAAGCCGCTTTTACACGAGCAAAGCGGATATATACGGAATTTGCGTGAAACTCTACACATGCAAAGAATCCACCAAGATCATGTGGGAGGATAATTTCTACGCTATGTCCGATAATGTGCGCTCCCATGCCCGCCTCTTTATATTGGACGACAGTTCCCGGGGAACGGAATTGCTCTACGAACCGCTGACGAAGACCTCTTTTCTCTACAATTTTGATTATTATGGCTGGATAAAGAGCGTCGCTCTGGCGATGGCCGGTGACATTCTGGAGGATGAGCACGATATCCATTCCGTCCACGGTGCTGCTTTGGATGTGGGCGGTCGTGGCGTAACCCTGATAGCCCCCTCCCGTACCGGTAAGACCACACAAGCCTGGGGTTTGTTGCGCATGCCTCAGTCACGCTTGGTGACCGATGACTGGTATTTTGTCCGCCTTTCCGACCGCGGCCCGCTGGCGTTCGGCTCCGAGAAGAACTGCTACATAGATTCGGACATAGGCGAAGTATGGAACGAATATCAACCACTTGTCGACCAGGCCCGGTTCGACAATCGGCGGAGGGCTATAGTTGACGTGCGTTGGGTTGCAGGTCTGGGAGCGGTGATACCGATGACTTCCGTACACCACATAATGTTTCTGAAGCGTGACCGCGACGATCCGCTCATCGTACGGGAAATGGATGCTGAGGAGGCATGGTATTATTTGGAAGAGAATGACCTCTGCAATCCCCATCAGATGACGCGCGATCATCGTAAGATGGGGATAAGAGAGAGGTTCTTTCGGAGATATCTGCAGGCATGCGAAGTGCATATGGTGAATACCACCGGCACGCCGCAGGAGACACAGTCTATGCTGCGTAAGATCATTCTGGGTTCTTGTGAAGGCGGTGAGGCGACGCAGGCCTCCCTTTAGAATAATACATTAACGGTATCAATATGAATTTAAACAGCGATTTCTTTCTGAGCGTTTATGAGCGGCAGAACTTTCGCCCAGAAAGTACTATCACGCGCTAGCGGAACTGAGGCAGAGGTAGGGGATACAGTCGTAGCCACTGTGGACCTTGCCATGAGCCATGAGAATGCCGCTTTGGTATCCAGGATTTTCCATGAGATCGGCGCTCCTGCCGTATGGGATCCAGAAAAGATTGTGCTCGTATTCGACCACCGTATCCCGGCTAGTACAATCTCTGCAGCCGAGGGTCACAAAACGGTGCGGGAATTCGCCGAGAAAAAGGGTATAATCAATTTCTATCGCCATGGTGAGGGGATATGTCATCAGGTGCTTCCTGAGAAGGGGCATGTGCGGCCTGGAGCCCTTATAGTCGGCTCAGACTCGCACACCAGCACCTACGGTGCTTTTGGCGCTTTTGCCACTGGCATAGGCGCTACGGAGATGGCAGCCGTTTGGGCTACCGGTGAACTATGGTTTCGTGTGCCGGAGACCTTGCGTATCATCAATGAGGGTGTGTTGCCGCCGTATACGATGTCCAAGGACCTCATGTTGCGCATAATAGGCGATATCGGTGCTGACGGTGCGAACTATCGCTGTGTGGAATATGTTGGTGAGGCAGTGGACGAGATGACCATCTCATCCCGCATGGTGCTATGCAATATGGCCATCGAAATGGGGGCCAAGGCGGGAGTATGTTTTCCCGATCAGAAGACAAGGGATTACCTGGCCGCCCGTTCTGTGTCTCTTGATGGTGAGCTTTTCAGCGATGAGGACGCGGAGATGTCACACTGTGAACTGGACGTATCCGATCTTGTTCCCTTAGTAGCGGCCCCTCACAGTGTCGATAACGTATGCAGTGCCGAGAGTCTCTCAGACATGACTGTAGATCAGGCCGTTCTCGGAAGTTGTACAAACGGCCGACTCGAGGATTTGCATGCTGCCGCCTCGCTCCTTGATGGGAAATCGATATCGCCGTCTGTACGGCTGATCGTCGTACCCGCCTCCAAGGAAGTATACAGGATGGCTATGGAGGACGGGACCCTAGCAACGTTGGCGGACGCTGGCGGCATAGTAGTGAATCCCGGTTGCGGACCCTGCCTGGGCGCTCACCAAGGTCTACTGGCGTCCGGGGAGAGGGCCATTGCCACTACCAACCGCAACTTCAGGGGCCGCATGGGCTCACCAGAGGCCGAAATCTATCTAGCGTCGCCGCTGACTGTGGCTGCCTCTGCCCTCAGGGGACGCATAACCGATCCAAGGGAGTTGATGTCTTGATTGAGGGGAGAATATGGAAATACGGCGATCATGTGAACACAGACCTAATCATTCCAGGACGTTATCTGGATAATTATGACGTTCCTACTCTGGCAGAGCATGCTATGGAAGATATCGATCCCCTATTCGTCTCCAAGGTTCGAAGGGGAGACATTCTAGTCGCTGGCAGGAACTTCGGTTGCGGCTCCTCTCGTGAGCAGGCCCCATTAGTTCTCAAGGAGAAGGGTGTTGGGGCCATCGTGGCTGTGAGCTTTGCCCGCATTTTCTACCGAAACGCGATAAACATCGGTCTGCCGGTGGTGGTGGCCGATCTCACGTCTCTTGACGAAGGGGACGTTCTAAGTATAGACCTATCGCGAGGTCTGCTCCGCAGTGCCTCAGGTTGGGAGAGTTCTTTCCGACCGCTTCCCCCGCAACTCTTGGAGCTGCTGGAAAAAGGAGGTCTGGTGAGCAGCCTGAGAGAGCGTTTTAAACATTGAGACCTCAGATGCTGGCATTCGTCTAGGGTTATCAAAAGTTTTATAAGGAACAGGCCAATACGGAAATACTCCCGGTATGGTGAGATTATATGAGATACACTAGATTCGAGAAGGCCAGGATCATCGGCGCCAGGGCGCTGCAGATCTCCTTCGGGGCTCCTGTCTTAGTTGATTACCCAGAGGCGATGATAGATCCCATCGATATCGCTATGCTGGAGTTCGAGCATGATCTGATCCCCATTACAGTTGTAAGGGAGTAACGTTTGAGGTTTTCGCATGAGTGAAGCGGAGAATATCGATCTTTTGGTGCCTGAGGACATATATCTTACCTCTGGTGTGCACATTGGCACACAGCAAAAAAGTGCCGACATGAAGGATTTTATATATAAGGTGAGACAAGACGGTCTGTACGTTTTGGATGTCAAAGCGACCGACAAGAGAATAAGGGTTGCTGCAAAGTTTCTGTCTCGCTTTGACCCTAAAAGGATCCTTGTCGTGTCGTCCAGGCAGTATGGTCAGCGTCCTTCCCGCATGTTCTCTCAGGCCATCGGCGCCCCTGTCTTCAGCGGTCGTTTCATCCCAGGGACTCTCACCAACCCTTCCATGCCCAAGTTCATAGAGCCGGACGTCATCCTGGTCACAGACCCGGCCGCTGACAAGCAGGCTCTGGATGAAGCCCTCTGTGTGGGCATACCTATAATAGCATTGTGTGATGCCAATAACGAGACCCGCAATGTTGACTTGGTTATCCCTACCAACAACAAGGGCCGTCGTGCTTTGGCATGCATCTATTGGTTGCTGGCCAGGGAGGTGCTTCTGGCCCGTGGCGATCTCAAGGCCCCTGAGGACTTCAAATACGAGATCGATGACTTTGAGGCTCGCCTCTAAAGCAAAACCCTTTTCTCTTACCCCATTCTTATTACACTCATGAGATATCCTGTGGTAGCGGGAAGATTCTATGAAGGCGAAGCTGAGGCGCTTAGGCGTCAGATAGATCATTGTTTCCTTCATCCCCATGGTCCTGGCCCCCTGCCGAAATCGGGTTCCAGGCGCAGCATAGTAGCTGCGCTTGCACCTCATGCGGGGTATATGGCATCAGGACCTGCGGCCGCACATGTTTACCACGCAATCCTCGCCGACGGGCTTCCTGAGCTTTACGTACTGATCGGCCCCGGCCATACCGGTAGCGGTGCCCCGGTGGCGGCCTCTGATGAGGATTTCCTTACCCCGCTAGGTGTTTGTGAGACCGATCGAGAGGCCGTCTCCAAACTGGACGGGATCGTAGAGGTGGACCGTCGGGCGCATATGATGGAGCATTCACTGGAGGTACAGATACCTTTTATTCAGACTATAGACCCCTCCCCCAAGATCGTGGCAGTTGTAATGAACACACAGGATCCACAAAGTGCGGTGGAGACCGCTCGGTCCCTGCGTAAAGCATCTGCCGGTAAAGACACGCTCTTCATAGCGTCCAGCGACCTATCCCATTACGTACCCCAAGCCAGGGCTGAGAAGGACGACATGTATCTGGTGGAGCGTATACTGGCGCTCGATGTAGAGGGAATCTATGAAGCCATCGCATATCGTCACATCAGCGCATGCGGCTTCGGTCCCATTGTCGCTGCCATCCTTGCATCGAAACCATCGTCGGCGGAGCTACTGAAGTATATGACATCCGGTGATATGATCCCTATGAATGATGTGGTGGGATACGCCGCCGTGGCGTTCAGAAGATGAGTTAATTTTATCAGCTAGCTTAGGGATCATACTCTCATGGAGCAAGAAGGTGACTTGGGCTTCTGCCCAGGTTGCGGTGCGGAAGTGGACATGAATGCGAAGTACTGCCGTGCCTGCGGAAAGCCTCTGGTCGAGGAGGCCTTGGTAGAGACCAAAACACGGCAGAAGGGCAAGCGCTCTCGCATAGCGTTCATAGTGATGCTGCTGCTAGGCATATTCGTCGTATGGATTGGGGCCATGATTCTTATCGACCCCCAGTTATACATAGACGAATCCTTAGCACTCCTGGAAGATATGGGTTACGATGAGGCCATGGTCGAAGCGCTGATCATGTCGATGGCTTATGGGATGGTAGGCGTTGGAGTCATGTCCTTGGTGGCAGCAGTCCTGGCGTTCACCCGCCGTTTTTGGATACTTGCGATGATCCTTACCGTTTTGGTGACTCTGTCGGGGTTGATGCTTTTGTACCCTCTGATTGGGGTCTTGGCGATCTACATGTTGTGGAAAGGCAGGGGAGAGTTCATCTCCTAAATTCTTTTCAGTTTTCCCAGTACGGGCTCGTAGATGAGCCCCTTGTCCATGAGGGCATTGCTAACCTCTTCCAGTTGCATTTCGTCTATCCCTTTGTTCCCAGCCTCGTCGATCAGACGTGAAAGTGGTGCTCCCTGACCGCTCTCGTCCAACTCGTCGATGAGATCCATAACCAGCTCTTCCGCGTCGATGTCTGTTGGAATTTCGTCTTTCTGCTCTATAAAAGCAGTGTCATCAGGCAGGCCTAGGTCTATCTCCTCATCTGGAAGTAGGAAGCGCAGTCCCTGCTGCAGAACCTTCAGATATCTAGAAGAATCGGGAATGCCGTAGTAGTCCAGAGCACTTGTTATACCCAATGCTAAGGGGCGCATTATACCTTTTTTGACCAAATCCTCGACGGTAATTTCGTCGCCCATACTGAGCGCTATACGCATAGCTTCCATTCTTTCCAGAGTGGAGCGACAAGCCTCCAGCACCCAGATGTCACGTGTACGCTCATCCACCTCTATAATGCTCTCCGGCCGGATAGAGACAAATACCCTGCCGTCATCGGGGCTGAAGGTGCGTACCTTACCCACAACCGCCACGAAGGCAGGGGGCTCAAGCTCGGCCAGGGCGGCCGATGCTTCTGGTTGGTAACGCCCGGCATTGACGAAAAATGAACCTGAGGGGTCATTCACTCTAGCCCTCCACATCGGCTCCTCCTCGCTGCCGATGTTCTCCTTATCGGTAAGCACTCCTGCCGCAATAACCCTGTTGACGCGTGCACCGAGGGGAGAGATGAGATAATTAGGAGACTTTTCCTCCTCGCCTTTGTAGGTGTAAGAGGAGGCGTTCAGCTCGGCTGAGAAGATCCTCCAGGCAATCTCACGCGACATCATAGCATCGCCTCCAGTTTGGAGAGAAGTTCTCTGGCTTCTTTCTTAATATCGATATCGATGGCAGCTATCTCCCTGGCGATCATCATCAGGCCGTATTCATCGCTGAGCACGTTGCCGCGTATCATGAAGGGTCTTGCCAATAGACGGGACTCTATCTCCTTGGCCACCACATCTGGATCATGGTGTTCGGCGGTCATCTTAAGGGCCTCTTCCATACTGATACCGGAAATGGATTCTGACAGCTCGCGGTTGATGATACAGCTAAGGGCTCCCGTGCCATCATCGATGACGGCCTTGATGCGCAGATCGGGTTCTGCTGTTACCTTACCGTGTGTGATGCACTCGTCGTTGAGCACCGAGCGTCTGCACTCCGGGCAGCGCTTGATGAGGCCAGAGCCGTTGCGGATGTCAACGATAGTGCCTTGCAGCTCTACGTCTAGACCTCCCCCCACCGTTTCCAGGTCGTCTATCGTCCGTAGTGTGAAGGATTTCAGCTCTTCAATTTCACCTATGTCATCATCCACCTTGCTCACAGCGACCCGGTCGCCGAGATTGAGTTGCGGTATGCCGCGCCAGCTGCGTACATAGGCGTTCTCTATGCGTACGACATCGCCCTCGTTGTATGGGAACCCTGTCCAAGAAGAAAACTCCACCTTGCCACTCTCATCTGCCAGCGTACCAGTGATTATGGTCCTGGGCTCTCCTTTGGCAGTGATCTCTTTGGGAAATACTGAGAGCACCTTAGCGGTGACGGTCACATTGTTCATTCCTTCTGTCAGCTCAGAGATCTTGGCCTCCTTTGATGAGTATGATATGACGCGGGTTGGTACCTCTACCTCACTATCATCCTTCTCGATCTTGGTTCTCTTGCCAAGGTTCAGCTGTGGACTCTCATTCCACGTCTTTGCATAAGCGCTGTGCACATAGTATGTGCCTCCCTTTTCCAGAACAAACCCCTCTGGCTCCCATGCTGTGAATGGTATAGTGCCACTGTCGTCACCGACGATGCCTGTGACAATCTTTTTCGGCTCACCCTTTACGTTTATTTCCCGCTCCTCGGCGTGCAGCACTTTCACCAGGACGTCGACGTTTTGCTCATTGCCCTGTATCTTCTCCACCTTCTTCAGTACACTTTCGCCTGAGACGAACTCTATGTCGTCACCGTACTTGCGCATGATGCCGCGTTTTGCCTCCTCTAGACTGGAGCGGTAGATGTTCAGATAGGTGTCGAGTTCGCGGATGATAGTGTTTTCATCCACCTTTCCTTCAAGCACCCTTTTCAATTCTTCTATCGTGGGTGTTAGCTCTTCAATGTCCATTGTAATCGCCTTGATTGTAAGGTAACTGTGCATCAATAAAGGATTTCCTGTTATAAGCAGTATAGGGTTTTGTGAATAATTGCTCTCTCTTGATTACATGTGCGGAGGAAAAGAGAGATCTTGAGGTAATGGATGACTTGAAAGGTGTCATACTAACTTCTTTGCGCTTGCCCCAATCGATCATCAGAATATGATGGTGTTGATCTTTTTGTTCCTATGTGGTCGCTCCATCTTGTGCATCACAGTCTTGAGTGCCAATGACTTTTCTTCATAAGTTACCAAATTATCTTATCTGTGCTTCTATTGTACAGTTATGCAACTCTTTTTCATTCAGGAGAGTCATCAACAGAGAACAGTCGTAGAACGGCCACGAATGGGAGTTAGGCCCAGCTTCAAGCAGCGTCAAATGTATTTATAGAGTATTGCTGATGGATGTAAGGAGAGAGGGAATGGACGGTCTGATAGATTTTTTGGCTGATACGACTGACCCCCTTCTGTATTCCATCCTCTTATTTCTCTATTCCATAGCGGCCACTGTTGCCTTACCTATACCTGTGGAGGCGGCCCTCTTCTTTAATCTTAATCAGAATGTGTTCTCAAAGGCACTGATGGTGGCGATGGGAAAGGCCATCGGCTCGGTGGCGGTCCTGTGGATAGGCGGCGGGATAGGGGGTTTGATGGAAAGCCGCCTGATGACGAATAATCTATCTAAACTTGTAATCAATTTCTGCAAATGGTTGGTGTTCAAATTCCATTACATCGGGTTATACATCATACTTAGCATACCTCTGATGGTGGACACTGTTCCTCTCTATCTCTTCTCCATATTCAACGAGAAGGGGCTGATGCGCCCCAAACCCTTCGCCTACGTGAACTTCATGGCTGCCATTAATAGGGTTCTCATAATAATGATTGTATTCGAGATATGGGGAATACAGATAGCAGCCTAATGACCGAAACTTTAAATCAAGAATTGCCATGTTATTATATGGTTCCTAAAGAGCGCGTCGATGAGATTCTAGCCGAATATAATCCGGACGAGATAGTCATAGCTACGCTCACCTCTCATTCTTCTCTGCAAATATTTCACGGTGCTCGCAAAATGGGATTCAAGACAATGGGTATAACCGTCAATCATGATACCCGTTACTTTGATGCCTTTCCCTTGGCGAAACCAGACGAGTTCGTGAAGATGAAGGATTTCGATGAGATCTTCGATCGCTCCGGGGAATTTGCGGACAAGAACGTCGTCTTGATACCCCATGGTTCTTTCGTTGAGTATATGGGGGCGAAGAGATTCCAGGAACTGGATATACCGGTTTACGGGAACCGCGCCGTGCTCCAGTGGGAATCTGACCGTGATATGGAAAGGCAGTGGATCACCTCTGCTGGGGTGCCTATGCCGCGAATCATAAATGACGCTCGTGATATCGACCAGCCCGTACTTGTGAAGTACCATGGTGCCAAGGGAGGTCGAGGCTTCTTTGTGGCCAAAGACTACGCTGAGTTCAAGATGGGTATAGACCACACGCAGCCGTACACTATACAGGAGTACGTCCTGGGAACAAGGTACTACCTACACTTTTTCTATTCGCCGCTGAGCAGTGAAGGATACAAGGTTCGCGATGGCAGCCTGGAGCTGATGTCTATCGATCGTCGTGACGAGAGCAACATCGACGAGATGTACAAGCTGGGCTCTCAAGAAGATATGAAGCGCCAGGGACTTTTTCCTTCTTTCGTGGTGACTGGCAACGTCCCCGTGGTGATACGCGAATCCCTTTTGCCGAAAGTCTTTAACATGGCGGAAAACGTGGTCAAGAGATCCTACGAGCTATTCGGTGGAATATGGGGCCCGTTCTGTTTGGAGTCCATAGTCACCGATAAGCTGGAGATAAAGGTGTTCGAGATTTCTTCGCGCATTGTGGCGGGGACTAACCCCTTCATATCAGGCTCACCTTATGCCGACATGATATATCCCGGTATGAGTACCGGCGCCCGGATTGCCATGGAGATAAAGAATGCAGCCGAGACGGATCGGCTGGGAGAAATACTCACATAAAAAGATATGTGAAAAAAATTGGATGTTTAGTAACCGCGCTCGGCGAGTCTCTGAGACGGCTCAACGCTGTCGGCTTGTATACCGCGCATGGCGTCGCCCAACCCCTTTGAGACCTCCGCTATGACCGCAGGGTCGTCGTAGTGGCTAACAGCCTCTACTATCGCTCTGGCTCTCATCTCTGGATCGGAGGATTTGAATATCCCAGAGCCTACGAACACGCCGTCGGACCCCATTTGCATCATCATCGCCGCATCCGCCGGGGTGGCAATTCCGCCGGCGGCGAAATTGATTACAGGCAGCCTCTGCAGTTCTGCAACCTCTTTTACCAGCTCAAAAGGGGCTTCCATATCGCGAGCGAAGGCTCTCATCTCTTCATAATCCATTCCTCTCAGTGAATGGATGGCCTCGGTGATGACACGTTGGTGACGCACCGCCTCCACCACAT
>LDZU01004924.1_pt1 | contig 13848 bp, 13 predicted proteins | sample 615531 | NCBI WGS metagenome assembly LDZU01 (sample SAMN03408293, study PRJNA278302) | terrestrial metagenome | isolation source: oil reservoir sample SB2 | place: USA: Alaska, North Slope, Schrader Bluff formation | collected 2011-09 | reverse complement strand
TCTAAAAGATTTCAAGTATGCTCCGCAGCATACGCAGTTTTTGTATCAAAGGTGGGCCTAATAATATGATACCGATAACTACAGCAGATGTTGCAGCAATCAACACGGCTGCCGCCCCTACGTCTTTTCCTGCTCTGGCAAGGGGATGCAAATCTGGACTGGCTAAATCGACCACAATTTCCAGGGCTGTATTCAGGAATTCGGCAGTCCAAACCATCGCAATTGTCGTGGATAAAACTGCCCAATCGCGCAAGGGTAACCCCAACCACAAGCCAAGAATAATAACTGTAATTGTCGCAACAGCATGAATCCAGGCGTTCTGTTGAGATTGTATAACATGCCATAACCCAATAAACGCATTTTTGAAACTCTTTAATCTTGACTGTATGAATTTCAGGATCCTTTCCTTCCTTTCAACTAAGAATCTCGCTAGATGACCTGTAATTGAAATATTGATTTTTACCAAGGTCAACAAATATTAGTAAAACAAAAATCTTTGAACTCCTTATCCCCGCAGCAAGCTACGGGGCATTACAGGATTTCACCCTTCAGGACAGATTTTTCGGCACAATCTCGCAGCAAGCTGCGTGGAAATGCCCCAATTAGATTATACCAACGATTACGATTTGAATATTACAAGTGTTTTTTTAAATTTTGCCAATTAAGGTATAATCTTTATTCGCTAATAAATTATTTTTAATCAAACTGGTTGAGGCAAGTAAATGGTTTTTGTTGAAATAGAATTAAGTGAATCGTATTGGAAATCGCTGGAAATCACCCAGCAGGATATTGAATATATATATTCATATCTTCTGGAAAAAGAAACACCCCTTCCATCAGACAGTTTAGCTGAAGCACTTATCAATCAAAGGATTCGGTTGAAGAAAAAGAAGCTTCAGGAAAAACAGCGGCAAAATGGCGAGATCTATTTGCCAAAATCGAATTTTAAGGTTGGGGACAAGGTGCAATTTCCTGCTGTTAATTGGATTAGCGGGGTTGTTACCCAGGTTCGTGAAGGTCACAATCCCGAACTTCCCGAGTTCAATGTCATTACTGTTGATTTGGAAAGTGGCCGGCAGCGTCAGTTTGCAGCCAATCTTGAGGATCATCAGCTTAATCAGGCAACCACAACAATAGATAGCAGCGACAAACAAGATGCAAAAGCAATAATCGAGGAATTCGGTCCTGAAATCACTGAGAAATTGCTTGAGAAGCTTGATGAAAACAAAGATCTCGTCCGCATTGGGGCAAATTGGTTTCCAAAATCCCTTTTGATTGAATTCAATGTAGGTCATTTGAACCTTGCTGAAGCTGTTTTGGATATGCATCAAGGCGGACCTTTAGATGTAGACACCCTGCTTAACGAAATTGATGTCGACACAGATGATCCGCAAGACCTCGTCCGCTTCTCATTGAATTACGCCCTGAATGAAGATCCACGCTTCGATGAAGTGGGACCAAGCGGTCATGTTCAATGGTTTTTGAATAGACTCGAACCTGAATATGTAAGAGAAAAACCAATCCAGTTGAAGCCTATTTTTTCCGATTACGATCCATCTTCCATGACTGAGGAAATGAAAAATGCTGAACAACGCCTTGATGATGAGCTGGTTGAGCCATTTGAAGAATATAAGACCAAATCACAGTCTAAAGAAGTCTCAATTTCCTTAAATTATCCACATTGGCGAGTTGGCAGCATCCCAATAACATCCTTAACTCGTCCATTTTTCCCCACTGCCCTCGAATCCCCGCGGGTGAAATTTAAAGTCATTGCCCCTGATGGGCAGGAAATATCCGCGTGGGTTGTCCGCCCCTTCAACTATATTTATGGGCTTAAAGGCTATTATGAGGAATTTGAATTGATGCCTGGCAGCATTATCACCATCAAACCTGGAAAAGAACCCGGGGAAGTCCTCATCCAACCGAAAAAGAAGCGGTCAAATCGTGAATGGATACGCACTTTATTAATCGGCGCTGATGGTGGTGTTGTTTTTGCAATGCTTAAACAAACAATAACGGCGGATTACAACGAACGCATGGCGATTGCCGTACCATCAACAGATGCTTTGGATGAATTGTGGGAAAAACGATCAAAGAACCCCCACCCACTCAAAAAAGTAATGGTTACAACCATGAGAGAATTAGCGAAATTAAATCCACAAGGGCATGTTCACAGTGTTGAATTATATTCAGCAGTGAATTGTATTCAACGTTTTGCACCTGGTGCGATATTCAGCACCCTTGCGACGGATCCAGATTTCACTTCTGTTGGAGACCTTTATTATCGCCTAAGCGAGAATTCTTAAGGGAGATTGTTAAATGAATTTGAAGCGCAGCAGTCTGATCAAACCAAAAATCACAACACCTTTCAAAATTGATTTTGATTGGTGGAAGAAACATGACCGGGACTGGCGTGTTTATTTAAGAAGTTTTTTATGTGAAGAACACCAATCCATGTTCGAAACAATGGACAATGATGAGATAATTGATTGGGTTGATCCAGAAACCGGTGAAGTTACCCAGGTAGATGGGTTGTTTCACATTTTGATGACCCACTGCGCAAAACAAGAAGATTTTCTAAACAACCGGATGGCACTTGTCGATTCCGTATTTAGAATTTTGCTGGCGAATGGCAACCGCCCGACGACACCGGAAGAATTGGGGGAACGTCTAAATCGCCCAGCATCCACCATCCTAAGAACATTATCGGGTATTCGAGTTTATAAGGGAATCCGACCTATTTCAGAAGAATAAAAGTGGTAAAATAAGTGCGTTATATTTGCCCCTGTAGCTCAAATGGACAGAGCACTGGACTTCTAATCCAATGGTTGCAGGTTCGAGTCCTGTCAGGGGCGCTAATTTAACCCCTCGAAAATATTTCAAGATAAATTTTATTAATGACCATCCTTTTGGTACAATACTACTAGTTGTTAAAAATTCAAGAGAAAGGCAATCTGATGAAATTCTTACTTCGTTGGCTGATTATCGCCATTTCCCTTTACGTTTCAGTCTTGGTTGTACCTGGCATTCGGGTTGAAGGAGATGCATGGGTTGTATTTTCAGTGATGGCAATCATTCTTGCGCTTGTTAATGCCACCATTCGCCCCATCTTAAAATTCTTGTCATGCGGCTTGATCATCCTCACCCTGGGTCTTTTTGCACTCGTAATAAATGCGGGGACATTCTTGCTTGCATCAAATATCGCCCAAAATTGGTTCAACGTCGGTTTCTACGTCGATGGTTTCGTACCAGCCTTGCTTGGCTCAATCATAGTAAGTGTTGTTTCAGTCGTTTTATCCAAGATTTTAATTGATGAAGAAAAATCGTAATTTTTTATTTCGAAATCAACAAAAGATGAGAAGCCAGTCTTCTCATCTCAAAGTCACCATCAAAGACAAGTTTGTTTATTTTCATCTTGCACATTGTTTCAAAGTCGAGTATACTTTCACGCTGTGTTGGTGAGGAAACATCAACACTAAAAGAAGCCAAATACAAATAATCCGGTTTCTTTCCGCTGCCCAGCTATCAAAGATGGTCAAGAGCAGCTATCCCGAGGAAAGGAGAATCCAAATGCGACAGTATGAATTAATACTCATTGTCCAACCCGATCTGGACGAAGAGGCCACAAATGCAGTCATTGACCGTGTAAAAAACATGATCACTGAAAGCAATGGCCAAATCCTCAAGACAGATGTCTGGGGTTCTAAGCGCCTTGCTTACGAAATCCAGGACTTCAGGGAAGGCTTTTATGTTTATATGGATGTTGAGTTCGCGCCTGAGTTTGGGACTGAATTGAAACAGAACCTGCGCTACATCGAACCCATCATTCGCTACATGCTTACGAAAAAAGAAGCGTAAACCTCTTAATCACTGAAAGAAAAATTTTCAATGGCTCGTGGATTAAATAAAGTCATGGTAATTGGAAAACTGCCCAGGGATCCTGAAATGCGATTCACGCCAAGTGGTAAATCCGTCTCAAGTTTCTGTGTAGGGTGTGATCGAACATGGCGTGATTCAGAAAACCGGGCACACTCAGAGACAGATTGGTTTAATGTGGTTTCTTGGGGTAACCTGGCGGAGTTTTCAAAACAATCATTGCATAAGGGCGACCTTGTTTATGTTGAAGGCCGATTAAAAACACGAGCCTGGCAAGATAGTGAAGGCAAACTGCAAAAGTCCATAGAAATCATTGCCAGAGAAATTCTAATGCTCAGTGAGAAAAACAATAAAATTAACGAAGAGGATTTTGATTTTGGTGATGAAGGACATGATCATTACTGATCAAAATATCTAAAATATAGGAGAAATAATGGCAAATTACAGATCTAATCATTATTACACGCGTTCAAAAGTCTGCCAATTTTGTACAGATAAAAGCATTGAAATTGACTACAAAAACACGGAACTTCTTCAACGCTACATTGATGAGACAGGCAAAATCCGACCGCGACGTCAGACAGGGACATGTGCAAAACATCAACGTGCAGTGGCAAAAGCAATTAAGAATGCCCGGCATATTGCCCTATTGCCCTTCGTCGGCAATTAATAAATTCATCGTCATCAATAATAAGCCGGAATATATATGCCAAACACAAATAAAAAAATTAAAACTAAAAAACACCTGGCAAGAGAACAAAGAGAAGCAAAACAAACAAGACTTATTATCATTGGAACAATTGCAATTGGTGTGGCTATTTTAGGGCTTGTGGTCTACGGAGCAATTTCTCAATTTATTATTCGACCTAACGTGAAAATCGCTCAAGTTGGTGATACTGAGATTAATGTCAGAGAATTTGAAAAACGAGTCGAATACAGCCGAGTTCAAATGCTCAATCAAGCGTATCAGTATTACACCTACTATCAACAGTTTGGACAAATGGGACAAAGCTTTTTAGAAACATCCCAACAGATCGTTTCTGAACTCATGAGTCCGACAACTCTAGGCCGTGATGTATTGGATGGGATGATTGATGATATCATAATCCGAGATGAAGCAAATGCTCGCGGTATTACCGTTAGTGAACAAGAAATTGATGAAGGTGTTCAAATGGCATTTGGCTTTTACCCGGATGGCACACCAACCCCAACGGTAACTGCCACAATTCAATCAACACCTACGCTTTCTGAGACACAACTTTCACTGGTCACATCGACGAGCACCCCAACAGAAACCAGCGTCCCGACAGAAACACCAGAGATATCACCGACACCATCCGAAGAAACACAAACCGAAGATAGAGAACAGCAAAATACTGAAGAAACAGAAGTCGAAGAACCATCGGAAAGCGAAACCGAGGATCAAAACGCGACCACTGAACCTGAGCTTTCACCAACGATCACGCTGACCCCCACCATTACATCAACACCTACGCCATATACAACGCAGGTGTTTGCAGAAAACATCAATGATTTCCAGGATGTTTACAAAGAATACAACTTTGATTTACAGGATTTACGTGAATTAATTGAGGTTCAGTTATTACGTGAAAAATTGCTTACAGAAGTGACTGCAGACCTTCAACCTGTCAAAGACGAGGTTTGGGCACGACACATCTTAGTTAAGACAGAAGAAGAAGCACTTCAAATCCTCACTGAACTCGAAGAAGGCGGTGATTTTGCACTTCTCGCTGCCAAACATTCAACCGATGAATCTAATAAAGATTCTGGTGGCGATTTAGGATGGTTTGACCGCGAAAGAATGGTAGAGGAATTTTCTGAAGCCGCATTCAACCTTGAAATCGGCGAAATTAGTGATCCAATTGAAACTTCCTTTGGCTATCACATTATCCAGGTCCTGGGAAAACGGGAAAGCCAGATTCTTCCAAATGAATTCGAGGCTGATAAGCAGGAAGCATTCGCAACCTGGCTGACTGAAATTCGCAGCGAACGAGATGATATTGTTATCTATGACGTTTGGGAAGAGTACGTGTCCACTAAACCTGAGGTGCCGCAAGAATTGTTGTTTGCACTATATCAGCAATTTGAATAGTCCCAAAGGGATGAACAGAAATAATAAAGGCGCCATTTCGGCGCCTTTTATTTTTCATTTACAATCAATTTGATAATTCACTGCCCGATTGAATTCCAAGAGTTACTGATTATTCAAGATAAGTTTCATCAACATCTTCAAGCTTCAGGCTTATCATTTGACTTGCCGAATCTCGTCCCATCGTCACACCATAAATAACATCCGCTGCTTGAACGGTGTTTCTGTTATGAGTGATAATAACGAATTGCGTTTTCTTTGAAAGCTCCCGCACAAGATCAATAAAACGCCCAACATTGGACTCATCCAACATCGCATCAACCTCATCAAGAATACAGAAGGGCGTCGGTGAGACTTTCAACAAGGCGAAAATCAGGGCAACCGCTGTAAGGCTCCGTTCACCGCCAGATAACAAGGCTAAGCCCTGCTGCCGGCGTCCAGGCAGCCTTGCAATAATATCAACACCGCCTTCAACCGGGTTTTCCTCGTCGATGAAGACCAATCTCGCTTCTCCCCCATTGAATAATGCTGAAAAATATTCTGAAAACTCATGATCAACAGCCTTGAAGGTTTTAATGAAATCCTGTTCCATCAAATGATCTAAAGTCCCAATAACTTCCTTCAAATTTGCGCTGGCTTTTTCAAGATCGTCAATTTGTTGTGTTAGGAATTCATAACGTTCTTTGACTTCCAGGTATTCTCGTTGAGCCTCTGGATTGATTGCGCCAATTCTGCGAATCTGGCTTTTTAGCCGTTTAATATTTTCTTCACAATCTTTTGACAGGGTTTGCTGCCGAGGTAAATTTTCTACAAAATCGCCATCAAAAGGCAGCGGTTTTGGTCCATCAACATTTTCCTCATATTCAAAAGAGACCAACCCAAAATCATCCTCAATTCTTTCTCGCAAGTTATTTAATTGGTCTTTTCTGCGGCTCAATTCAAGCTCTAATTGTGCAAAATGTCGCTCTGCAATCACCACTTGTTTATGAGAATGATCTTGCATTTTTTCTAAAGCAGATAATTCTGTCTCGTTTTGTGTCGTGCTCTCACTTAAAGGTTTGATCTTATCTGAATCTACCTGTTCAATGCTTGTTTCGATTTGGCTTACCTGGTTTTTCAGAACTTCTGTTTGTTCTTTTGTTTCAAACAGGCCATCTTCAATCCCTTGAAGTCGCGCTTGGTAGGTTTCAAATCGCTGAAGCGCTTCTTGAAGACGAGATTTATGTTCATCGTAACGCTGCTGGGCTGATGCTAAGGCATTTTTTGTGACAATTCGATGTGTCTGCCAGTGGTTTAAGGATTGCTGTGTTTCAAAAAGAGGAATGGATTTGACACTTTCACGGATACTTCTTTCTTCCTGAAAAAAGTTTTCAATACGGCCATTGAATTCTGTCAGCTTAGCATCGGCAGAGGAAATCTCTGAACTCGTATTATTGATATTCTCTTCGATATCATGCAGTCTTTGATGATGCCAGGATAACTGCTCATTGATCCTTGTCAAGCCATCTCTCAAACCCTGGAGCTGCTGCTTAGCCTGGTCTGCTTCTTCCTCAGCATGAGCTAATTTTTCTTGAAGTACCTGATAATCGATCTGTTCTGACGCCATTGTCCCTGATAAGTTACTCTTTTTTGTTTTCAGGGTATTAATTTTCTGGTCAAGCTGGCTTAATTCTTTCGTCATTTCATTTTTTTGACGTGTTCTGCCAATACGTTTGCCAGAAGTATGATTGCCAGAAATCATGACGCCATTCGCGTGAAAAACCATGCCTTTCAATGTGACAGCTTTCATTGTACCGACAAGTGAAGATTGAATAGATTGCGCGCTCTTTCGGTCCCTTACAATCAGAATATCGGAGAAAAGCTCATCTACCAAACGACGGTATTTGCTGTCCACCTGGATCAACTCATTTGCAAATCCAAAAACCCCATCCTTCATGGATATTTGGTTCTTATTTTGTGTCCTGATACGATCTAAAGCAACAAGTGCAACGCGATCCCGATCTTTTGATTCAAGATATTCGATGACGAGTTCACTTTTACCTGAGGGAACCACCAAAAGATCTGCCAGTTCTCCTAATGCTGCGCTGATCGCAATTTCATACTTTTCATCCACAACAATGTGCTTTGACAGAGGTTCAATGCCACCTGGCAGCCGCCCTTTTCTCGAATCTTCGACGACGGACTTTGAACCCTCTGAATATCCCGCCAGCGCAGCTTCAGCCTGCGTGAGCACATCCAATTGTGCGGCCAGCTTGGATTCCTTTGTTTCCTCTTCTGAGATCTTAATCTCAAGATTCCTCAGATCAATCCGGAACTGATCGATTTCTTTTTGTTTATTTATAACGCTTTCTTTAATTTGTTCTTTACTACCAATTAATTTGTTAAGCGATTCTCTAATAACTTCAACCCGATTCTTAATTGGAGTTTCTTCATCCTGCAATTTCTTAACAGCGGATTGAACTTTATCTTTTTCTTCAAGTAAAGAGCTCATCCGTGAGCGCCACTCTTCCAAATGCGCTAAAGTCTGGACCTTGTCTGTTTCAACAGCAACGCGTGCCTGACGCAGTTGAGTCAGTCTCGAATCCTGTGTTTCTTTTTGGGCTGATATCGTATCGAATTCTTCCTGCGCATCCTTGAATGCTTTTTCAGCAGCCTCGAATTCTGAAGCGTGCCTTTCAATTTCCGCTTTATAGGCAGCTTCTTGCGATTCTAATTGTGAAATTTCTTCCTGAAGATGGGCAATGTCAATCTCGAGATTACTCTTTTGCTGATTATGGGACCGTTGTCGCTCTTCAATGATTGCCAGCTGACGAGTTGCCTTTTCCAGTTGATGATGATAATCGGCTGATTCTCGGTGAGCTTCTTCTAATTCCTTTCGATTCAACTGAAGCGCCGTACGAGCTTCTTCTACACTCTGGTCAGATTCTGAATGTTTTTGTCGTAAGGCATTAAGTCGCTTTTCCTGGTCCTGGTAATCAATGCTCACAATCCTTAAATCTTGCTGCCGTTGATACCAATGATAGCCATACCACTCCAGGAGAAGTGCTTCTAATTCTGAGCGCAAACTTTGAAATTCCTCAAACCTTTTAGATTGGCGCTCAAGGCTGCGTAAGCGAGGACGAATTTCTGTCATTATGTCCAGAATACGATCTAGATTTTTCCTGGTACTTTCCAACCGGCGAAGCGAATCTTCCTTTCGTGATCGGTAAAGGCCGATCCCTGCAGCCTCTTCAAACAATTGCCGCCGCTCATCAGGCTTAAGCGCCAGAGCAACATCCACCAGGCCTTGCCCGATGATTGTATAATTCCTTTCAGATAAACCTGTCTGAGAAAGCAGTTCTGAAATATCCTTTAACCTTACTTTTTGCCCGTTCAAAAGATATTCGTTCTGACCATCTCGATAAGCACGACGAGAGATTGCGACTTCCGAATAATCGATCGGCAGCCATCCATCCTCATTGTTAAAAGTTATCGTCGATAAAGCCATCCCTGAACGTGAACGCTGCTGTGAACCTGAGAAGATCATATCCTCAGTCTTTTTTGCTCTCAACAAGGAAAATGATTGTTCGCCGAGAACCCAACGTACGCTGTCGGCTATGTTGGATTTTCCCGATCCATTCGGGCCAACAATTGCTGTGACCTGTCCGGGGAATTCCAAACGTGTCAGTGTGGCAAAGGTTTTATACCCCTGCATTTCCAGTGATTTAAGGCGTTGTTTCATAGATCAGTTTAGCTCCAATACCCCAAGTTTTTGCAATGCTTCCTTCGCTGCTGCCTTTTCTGCCAATTGTTTACTTGAACCCAATCCACTGCCATATGATTGTTGGCCAATCCTGACCTCCATTTCAAAAATTTTATTATGGTCAGGCCCCTTTTCTGAGATTAACACATACTTTGGCGAGTTAAAGCCGTGCCCTTGTGCCCATTCTTGAAGACGGCTCTTTGTGTCTTCATCCAGGTGATTCATAAAAATAAAATCAACCACTTCTTTAAGCAAAGGAAAGAGAAAATCATTGACAGCTGGTATGCCGCCATCCAGATACAGGGCACCAATCAAGGCTTCAAAAGCGTCACAGAGCAAAGTTGAACGTTCCCTTCCTCCCGCCTGAACCTCTCCCCTTCCCAATCGCAATGCCTGGCCAAGGTCAATTTCCCTCGCAAAATTTGCCAACTGGTCAGTGTGCACCAGTGCGGCTCGCAAGCGTGTTAGATCACCTTCTGGCTTTTCCGGATAATGGTTATACAACCAATCTGCAACAACAAAATCAAGGACGGCATCCCCCAAAAATTCCAGCCTTTCATTATCCTCTATGGCATCCTTATACTCATTCAAATAGGAACGATGCGTAAGGGCTCTGGACAACAAGAAATAATTCGTAAAGGGTAATCCTAATCGATTAGAAAAATGTTCAGGGGATTCCGTCGTAAACATATCCACCATTGTTCTGGATCCTTTCTCCAGAACTATCGATGCGCGAGCCATTCTCGATAAATGGCTTGCGCATCAACAGTTCAATTAACGTCATTAACCTGTTGATAAACCGAACATGATTGTAACTGATTTTATCAAAAATGACAAACATTGGTCCTTGTACCCCGATGTGAAAGCCTGAATATAAAACTACTTATTGTTTTCATTTTTCAGTTAAAAAAACTAACTTCTCATGAATCAAAATCGCAAGGGTATAATGGATGTCAGGAAAAAATTATGGAATATATCAATAGACCTGGTGCCAGTTATACAATTCATACGGATGTCTATGAAGGTCCTCTGGATCTGCTTCTGGATCTGATCACCAAAGCAGAGCTTGAGATCACTCGCCTTGCTCTGGCAAAAGTGACAGATCAATACCTCATACACCTCGAAAGAATGCCGGAAAAATCTGCTGTTGAGGTTTCGGGATTTTTGATTGTCGCTGCGAAGCTGATCCAAATCAAATCAGAAGCACTCCTACCCAGGCCGCCCGTCAGGGAAGAGGGCGAGGAAGACCCAGCTGAAACCCTGGCTAGACAGCTCAGGATCTATCGCGAGATCAAAAACGCCGCCAATTGGCTCCAAAAAATGGAAGAAAAAGGACAGCATTCTTACATTCGCTTAGCGCCCCCACCCGTCATCGATGAACAGCTTGACCTCAAGGGGATCTCGATTGACGACCTTGTAGAAATGCTGAAAACCTTGTATCGCTACGAAGAGGAGGCCGCGCCTTTAACCTCGGTTGTGACAATTCCACGAAGGACGATCAAAAATAAAATACGCGAGCTGATCAATCATCTCAGAAAGACGGATAGGCTGTCCTATCGTTATCTCTTGCACAAGGATGCAGATAGAATTGATGCCATTGTTCTTTTCCTAGCAATCCTTGAAATGATAAAACAGAATTACGCTTTCGCTGAACAAGAGAGTCTCTTTTCAGATATCAATATAAAAGCAACGGAGAATACTTTTCTTGAAGATGAGTTCCAATTGGCACTCGATGATTAAATCCGTTATAATTAACTTCAACTGTTATTCCTAAATAATTGAATATTATTAGAATTTGATCAGGTAATATCTATGACAGATGAAATAAAAGTTAAACAATTGCAAGAAGAAATCAGCATTGAACAAAAGGCTGAGACTAAAAACAATAAGTACCTGATTATTGGCATTGTTGCAGGCATATTAATCCTTGCTGCAGTCGTTGTTGCGACAATTTTTTTAGTTAGAGCTGACAAGGATGTGACAGCACAAATCAGGGACATCTTCATAATTCTTATGGCATTAACTTCCCTGGTCCTTGGGATTGCTTTGGTTGTTTTGATTGTACAACTTGCCATCCTGATCAACCTCCTCCAGAACGAAATCCGTCCCATCCTGGATTCGACGACTGAAACCGTCAACACTCTGAAAGGGACAACACAATTTCTCAGCAACAATCTGACAGAACCGGTGATCAAGCTCAACGAGTATTTAGCAATGTTTAAAAGGATCATCAAACCATCAAAGAAATAGTGCAATAATTAGTGATTATAATTAAAATAAATTAGTCATAAAGGAGAAAGATATGTCAGAAAATAATGATTTTGGTGCATTCTTAATAGGTTTCCTTGTTGGAGGTCTTACTGGCGCTGCGGTGTCACTGCTGTTTGCCCCCCAGGCTGGCGATGAGACCCGCACTTTAATTCATGATAAAGCAATTGAACTTCGCGATCGTGCTTCCGAATCTGTTGAAGAAGCAAGGTTAAAAGCAGAAGAAGCCATGAAAGAAGCAAAAGTAAAAACCGATGAATGGACAAGGCTTGCTAAACAACAAGCAGAGGAAATGAAGGTTAAAGGCGAAAAAACCTTAGAAGAAAGTCGTGAAAAAATCGCCGGGACAATTAATCCCAAAGAACAAGCAGTCAGCGAATCGGAAATCTAAACGCAAAAGAGGCCGGCATCACCGGCCTCTTTTTTTGCTTATTTCCAATTACCTGAGCTTATTTATCATACTTTCTTAAATTAAACCAAAAGCTCCAGGAATCGAATTCAAAATATCCACAGCGGTAACACATCTATCCGTACCGAGTTCCGCCTTTGCTAAAATGCCAGCCTGCCCGTGCAGCCAAACACTAACAACCGCTGCTTCATTTTTTAATGTACCCTGAGCTAACAAGCCGCCAATCAATCCTGAAAGGACATCACCGCTGCCGGCAGTGGCTAATGCTGGTTCACTGATTGGATTAAGCCAAAGGCTGCCTTCATGATCAGCCACAACAGTTTCAGCGCCCTTTAAGACAAGACATATACCCCATTTCTCAGCATACTTCTTAGCAATTTCCCAACGATTGAACTGAATTTCACTGATTTCTATCTCTGTAAGAATTGACATCTCCCCTGGATGCGGCGTAAGGATTGAATTTTCAGGTAACATCTGCCACCACTGAGGGATTTGCTTTAACAGCTTCAGCCCATCTGCATCAAAAACCGTGGGAATTTCCCTGGGGATGGTTTCTAACAACGCGTGGAGAAAAGATAAATTACTATCCGCCAGACCCCACCCCGGGCCGATAACTACAGAATCAGCCTTTGAAATCGTCTTCACCAATTTCTCAATCCCTTTTTCTCCGTAGCCACCATCAACCTCTGGCAGGATAGTCCACACTGCCTCTGGCAAGTGTCCCGCAAGGCTTTGGTGTACTGAAGCTGGTGTTGCGATGTGAACCAGTCCGCAGCCTGCGCGATAAGCCGCCTTTCCAGTTAAATAAGCAGCCCCCGTGTAGGAGGATTGCGTACCCGCAATCACAAAACACGTGCCAAAGGTTCCTTTATGAGATTCGTAAGGTCTTTCAGGAAGATATTTCTTAACAATCTCACTGGTGATCATTTTCGGTAATCGCTCAGGGACATATATTGATATCTCACCAATGCCAATATCTATTGGATGCAATTCGCCGGCTTTTTCCCTTGCAGGATGTATTAATAAACCTTGCTTTATTGCTGCCATACACAACGTATCATCGGCAGTTAAAGTGACCTCCGAAACCTCCCCTGTATCGCAGTCGACCCCTGAAGGGCAGTCTACGGCAACCAGGCGTACCCCAGCACGATTTTCAAGTAAAACATACACGCTACCCATAACGTCCAGTAAAGCGCCCCTGAGGGGCAGTTTTAGTCCTGTGCCCAAAATGCCATCCAAAATAATCGTTCCGGGTTCAATTGCAGCTTCCAAATAATCGAGCCTTTCACCGTTTGAAATGTCCACGATGCTGCCGCCTGTATGTAGATAGGACGCTGCAAGCCCATCACTTTTTCTTTCTTTTGCAAGGAAGGCAGTCGTTCGTAAGCCCCAACTCGATAACCACGTCAGGGCAATCAGCGTGTCGCCGCCGTTATTCCCTGA
>LDZU01007002.1_pt1 | contig 13878 bp, 13 predicted proteins | sample 615531 | NCBI WGS metagenome assembly LDZU01 (sample SAMN03408293, study PRJNA278302) | terrestrial metagenome | isolation source: oil reservoir sample SB2 | place: USA: Alaska, North Slope, Schrader Bluff formation | collected 2011-09 | reverse complement strand
GCTTAGGCAGGGTAATGGTTTCCGGGTCTTTACATCCATAATAACGCAGGCAAAAACCAAGGGTCAGGTTAGCCAGATAATGACTAAAGATAATAAGTGGTCCTAAAGACGGGTTATGAAACATTCCGGCGGCTACCGCAACTAACATAAATAAGGGGCTGGAGTTATTAGTAAAAACAAGCAGGCGTTCGCCTTCAATCCGGGTGCATAAACGTTGCAGGCGCAAACGCGCCGTAATCATTGCTCCTACCGGGTACCCGGAAGTGTAACCTATAGCCATTACAAAAGAGCCGGTACCCGGAACATTAAAAAGGGGGCGCATTACCGGTTCAAGTAAAACACCCATAAAATGAACCACCCCTAAATTAATTAAAAGTTCCGAAGCAATAAAAAAAGGAAGCAGAGAGGGAAAAACAATATTCCACCAAGCTTTAAGACCATTAACTGCTCCGGTATATGTAGCCCCTGGGTAAACAACCATAAAAATAACAAAGGTTACTATACCTACTGATACTAAGGCGCGGGATAATCGGTTGCGCTGTTGATTTAAAAAACTAACTAAAAAAAATAGTTTCCTTTTTTTAAAGACTTTTAAAAATATAGTTCCTGTAAACCCCGCTAAAAAAATTAAAAAAATAGTTAACATTAAAATCGCCTGTCCATAGGGTAAACATTTAAGCATTTTTTACCCGTAAAGGTACTGATACACCTTATAGTTCCATAAAACCTTCCGGATAAATTGTCTTGTTTCCGGAAAGGGAAGCGAATCCAGGTCTGTCAGCTCACCAACCCACTGTTTTTGCTGCAGCCACCGGCTTACATTTTCACGCCCCCCATTATAGGCCGCTAAAGCTAAAATGGTGTTGCCGTAAAATTCCCGTTTTAATTCCGCCAGATACCACGACCCCAGACAAATATTTACTTCGGGTTCATCTAAATGCTCTAACTTAAATTCAACTTGTCCTGTCTGCGAAGCCGCCCATTTTCCTGTCTCCGGCATAATCTGCATCAACCCCCGGGCTCCTTTAGCCGATAAAGCAAGCGGGTTAAAATTGCTTTCGGTTTTAATAACCGCGGCCATCAGGTAAGGATTTAAACCATTCTTTTGGGCCTGGTAAAAAACGATCTTCTGGTAAGGAAAGGGGTAAAAGAGTCGCCCTATAGGCTTAAAACAAAAGATTAGGGTCAGGATGAAAAGAAGTAATAACAGCCATTTTAGCCTTGCTATTCTAATTCACTCCAGAGTTTATCTACTTGAGCAAACAAATCCTTTATATTACCATTATTATTTATTATCCGGTAAGCGTATGCTTTTTTTTCTTCCTGCGGTATTTGAGCGGCCAGCCGCAACCTTACTTCTTCTTCGGTCAAACCATCCCTAGTCATAACCCGTTTCAACTGGGTTTCTTTATCTACGGTTACCAGCCAGACTTCATCAACCAGGTTCTGCATTTTCGCTTCAATTAACACCGGAGCTTCAATTACCAGTACCTTTGGTTCCACTTTTTTTTGTCTTTTAAACGTTTTTATTTGTTTTATTAATTCTTTCCTGATTTGAGGGTGAACTATGGCGTTTAAGCTGGTCAGCGCGTTAGGATCACCAAAGACTTTAGCCCCTATATATTTTCGGTCCAGCGTCCCATTTGAACGGAGTGCTTCCCGGCCAAACTTACGTACTATTTTTTCCAAAGCCGGGGTGCCGGAAGCCACCACTTCTCTGGCTACAATATCAGTATTAATTACCTGCGCGCCAAGTTCCCGCAGACGACGGGAAACAAGGCTCTTACCACTGCCAATATTGCCGGTTAAGCCTATAATTTTCACTTAATAAACCTACCCTAAATATTTTTTTACAATTCGCTTGTAGGGGCGTATGGCAATACGCCCCTACTTTAGATATGTTTTAATATTTATTTTAAATTCAGGAACCCTAAAAATATCAAAATAAAACCAGGCAAGATTAAAAAATGCCGGCTGAATAGGGAAGCGCTTAAAAATTTCCCGCAGTACAAACCAAGATAAATAAGGAAAATATGACCTCCCCCTATAATGAAAACAGTTAACAGCAGGTTAATTTTTAACATCGAAAAAGCAAACCCAGCCGCAAAAGCATCAATGGCCAAAGCTAAACCTAGTAATAATGCTTCTGGAAAAGAAATAACTCCCGACTTATCAAAATCAGCCCTTTGGGGCTCCCGGAGCACTTGAATGACTATTCCCAAAGGACGGATGCGCAACTGCATTAACGAATATGAGAAATTGGTCTCTTTTTTTTCCTTAAATTTGCCTTGAACTATCATCCAGGCGCCCAGTAAAAATAAAATAATCCCGCCGCAATATCTGGCCAGTTCTAGCGAAATTATTTGGGTTAGAAAGTTGCCCGCTAACATAGACAGACTAACAGCAGCTATAGATTCCAAACAAATTATTAAAACGGAGCTAAAGGGTAAGGTAATTTTTCTTACCCCGTAGGTCACCCCAACCCCAAAAGAATCTACATTCAGCGCCAAAGCAAGCATAAATATGGTAAACAGCTCCACTCATGACCAACCCCCAAGAATTCTTTCTTCTAAAAATCGTATGGAGGAAAAGCAAAAGTGTGCTGATACACCTAATTATAGTTTTTGACAATAGGAGCAAATATAGGCACTGCGCCCTTGTATACGCAAGCGAACTATAGGTTGATTACATCGCCCGCATACCTGGCCGGCTCGCCCGTGCACCTTTAACTTATTTTGGTAATTTCCCGGCCGGCCTTCTCCATCCACGTAATCGCGGATAGTGGTGCCGCGGCAAGCAATACCTTCTTGTAAAACTTCCTGGATAGCTTTAAATAACAATTCTGTTTCTTGAGTCTTTAGCATATTAGCCGGCCGCAAGGGGTGCAGGCAGGCCCGGTGTAAAATCTCATCGGCGTATATATTTCCAATTCCCGCAATAAACGACTGGTCTAAAAGAAGCGGTTTTAACCTGGTACGCCGGCGGCTTAATTCTTGGGCCATTACATCCGGGAAAAATTCTTCACCCAACGGTTCAACTCCTAACTTTTTTAAGCCAGGCATATTTTCTAACTCTTTAAGAGGGACCAGGCATAAACGGCCAAACTGGCGCAAATCTAAAAAACTAAGCCGGTGTTCATTACTCAAGTTAAAAAAAACATGGGTATGCCTGGCTACCGGAGCATTTGCCGGAGAGTATATTAACTGACCGGTCATTTTTAAATGCACTATTAAAACAATCCCGGCGGATAAATAAAAAAGCAAGTACTTACCCCGCCGGTTTACGTTAAGAAAAGTTTTTCCGTTAAGCCTGGCTTGGAATTCATCCGGATTTGGCCCTTGAATAATTTTAGGTAAATATATTTTTACTTCACGAATGGTAAGTCCGGTAATTTTTTGAGCCAGGCTACGTTTAATTGTTTCTACTTCCGGCAGTTCAGGCATTTAACCACCTTCACTCAGTTTTTGATTAAACCCGCTTCGTACCAGCTTGGTCCGGCTTTTAAATCTATCTCCAATGGAACAATTAAGGGCAGCGCATTAACCATGCAGTGCCTGACCAATTCTTTGACTTCTTTAACTTCCTCGCCTGGAACATCAAAAATTAGCTCATCATGAACCTGCAAAATCATTTGGGTGGCTAATTTGCGCTTTTCTATAGCGTTATAAACATGCACCATAGCCAGTTTAATAATATCGGCCGCGCTGCCTTGAATGGTAGTATTTATGGCCATCCTTTCCCCAAGGTTGCGGATATTGCGGTCAGAGCTAAATAAATCGGGCAAATAACGTCGCCTGTTCAATAAAGTGGTCACGTAACCCTTTTCCCGGGCCTGATTTATAGTGTTTTCAATATATTTTTTTACTCCCGGGTGACGGGCAAAATAATATTCAATATACTGTTTAGCCTCCTGACGGGAAATATTAATTCCCCGGGCCAGGCCAAAATCACTCATGCCGTATATAATCCCAAAATTCACGGCCTTGGCCTTTTCCCGCATTTCTAACGTTACTGCAGTTAAGTCCACATTAAAAACTTCTGCCGCCGTCCGGACATGAATGTCCTGTTTTTCTTGAAAAGCCGAACATAAGCTTTTGTCCCCCGATAAATGGGCCAGCACGCGCAGTTCAATTTGAGAGTAATCAGCCGTTAAAATTAAATTTCCGGTCTGCCGGGGGACAAATACCCGTCTGATTTTTCGGCCTTCGAGCATCCGGACAGGTATATTCTGTAAATTAGGGTTAGCGCTGCTAAGCCGGCCGGTGGCGGTGCCTGTTTGGTGAAATGTGGTGTGCAGCCGCCCGGTGCAGGGGTTAATTAAATGAGTCAGTCCATCCACGTAAGTAGATTTTAACTTAGCCAGTTGCCGGTGGGTTAATATTTTATCTATAATGGGATGGGTGCCTGCCAGAGCCGTTAACACTTCAATATCAGTAGAATAGCCTGTTTTTGTCCGCTTAATTACCGGTAATTTTAATTTTTTAAAGAGAATCTGGCCTAATTGCTTAGGAGAGGACAGATTAAATTTTTCCCCGGCCAAGACATAAGCTTCTTGGGTTAATAATTCAATTTGCCCGGATATTTCTTCGGCCATAAGTATCAATTGCTGCTTATCTACCGCCACGCCGGCCATTTCCATGGCCGCTAAGACCTTAACTAAAGGCATTTCCACCTTATAAAAAAGCTTCTCCTGGCCTTGCAGGTTAATTTTGGCGGCTAAAACGCCGGCCAGACTTAACACCGCGTTGGCCTGGGCTACCAAGGCCTGTTCCTCCTCAGCAGGCAAGACAACGTTTAAGTGCTCTAAAGCAATAGTTGGTAAATCATAGCCGGAAAGGCCGGGACTTAAAAGATAACTCGCAATCATGGTATCAAAAGCTAAATTTTTTATTTCCCACCCGTGGCTCTTTAACCACCAAAGACCTGATTTACCATCATGAGTTAATATTTCAAGCTCAGGATTTTGGCAAATATCTTTTAAAGTTTTAAGCGAAGCGGAAAGAACCTCATGATCAATAACCAGGGGCAAATAAAAATTTTTTGGTTCTTCGTTTGATTCTTTAAAGGAAACAGCGGCTTGCAAAACACCATTTTCCCGGTTACCCTTTAAGGCTACGGCAACCTGGCCGGCCCGGCAAATTTTCAGGTACACCTTACGCAAATCTTCCGGTTGGGTTATTAGCCGGCAATCTACCTGGAGCGAGCCGGTCAGCTTTTGATTCAAAAAATTCTCTTTTGAATTACTGTTTTGCTCTTTTGTTTCTTTTTTGGGTTGGCTTAAGGCGGTACGGATCAGGCTTTTAAATTCCAACCGGTTGAAAAAAGCCAGTAACGTAGCCTGGTCGGGACCCGGCCAATGGCACTTTTCGGGTTCAATCAACTCAGGGACATCCTGGACAATGGTAACCAGTTCCTTGGCCAACCTGGCCTGGCCGGCAAACATTTCTATTTTAGGTTGTAATTTTAAAGGCAATTCAGCCTGACGCAAAATAATTTCTTCTAATGAAGAGAATTCGTTTAGTAATTTGGCGGCTGTTTTGGCTCCAATGCCGGGAATACCGGGAATATTATCTGAAGGGTCACCGACTAAGCCTTTAAAGTCGGTAAATTGGGCCGGGGTAACCCCAAATTGCGCCTTTACTTTTTGAGCACTATATTCTTCCATTTCACTAATTCCTTTTTTGGTGAGCAAAACTTTGGTTTGCGGCGACACCAACTGCAGTACATCCTGGTCTCCGGTAAGAATAATATTATGTAAACTTATTTTTTCTGCTTTTAAAACCAGTGAACCAATGAGGTCATCGGCTTCATATCCTTGCAATTCCAAAACAGGAATGCGCATGGCCTGAAGCAGTTCTTTAATCAAAGGAAATTGGGCCCTTAATTCCGCCGGAGTAGGTGGGCGCTGCGCCTTATAAGCTTTAAATTTTTCGTGCCGAAAGGTTATCTTTTCTTTATCAAAACAAGCCGCTACAAAATCCGGCTTAAGGTCGCGCAATATCTTTAAGAGCATACTGGTAAAACCATAAACCGCGTTAGTGGTTATGCCGCGGCTGGTAGCAAGAAGGGGTAAAGCATGAAAAGCCCGGTAACTCAAGCTGTTACCATCAATAAGCAAGAATGTTCCTTGAGTCAAAATCTAACACCTGCCCGTAATCCAAAATAAAATTTTAAAAAAATTTAATCAAAGGTAATAATAATATTTCTCCACTATAACTTAAAAAACCTGCTATTAATAAGTATTTCATTTTTTTAAATCATTAAATCGTTAAAGCAAAAAGCAAGCAGGAAAGAAGCCCTTGGTTATGGAATATTTTAAAGTACCAAAATGGAAAGGGAAAGGGAGATTTAACTTTGTTTGATTCTTTAACCTCACTGCTTGAACCGGTAATTAAAGAAACGGTTGCTTTTATCGCTAAATTCGGCTACTGGGGGGTAGCTATCGGTATGGCCATTGAGAGCTGTAATATCCCCTTGCCCAGTGAGGTAATTTTGCCTTTTGGAGGGTATCTGGTTTTTACCGGCCGCCTGGATTTTTTTTGGACGGCTATAGCCGGTACGGCAGGAGGTACGGTAGGGTCAATAATTTCATTTTATATTGGTCTTTGGGGCGGACGTCCTTTCTTATTACGTTACGGACGCTACTTTGGAGTTTCGGCGCATCATTTCAACTTAGCGGAAGACTGGTTTTTACGTTACGGTGAAGCAACCGTGTTTTTTACCCGTATAATGCCGGTTATTCGCACCTTTATTTCTTTACCGGCCGGAATTTCAAATATGAATTTTCCGCGTTTTGTTCTTTATACTTTCTTGGGCTCCCTTCCCTGGAGTCTTCTCCTTACCTACCTGGGCTATAAAATGGGTCAACACTGGGAAAACTTAAAGTTTTGGTTCCACCGGCTAGACATATTAATTGTAGCGGGTATAATTGTTTTATTTCTTTATTTATGGCTAAGAAAAAAAAGGAGACCCTCAACTTAAGAAAAACCTAAAACTTTCCTTTTATAAATTTAGTTAAACTTGAGAAAAACTAAGTTATAAAAGAAAAGGAGGGGATATAAGTTGACTGGGTGGATAAAAAAATACTTTCAAATTATAAGAGGGCTTGCCCCTAAGAGGAGTCTTACCTTCTTTTTATTAATTTTTTTTTTAACTTTAACCGTTCCTTCTCCCGCTAAGGCAGCGCTACCATCCATTACCGCTGAAGCGGCTGTTTTAATGGACGCCAAAACAGGACAGTTATATTTTACCTGCAACCCCCGGAAAAGACGCCCCCCGGCCAGTCTTACCAAGATAATGACCGCCCTTATTTCCCTGGAAAACGGCCGGCTAGACAGCATAGCCACGGTTACCCCAAGGGCCGCCTCAATTTACGCCGGTTCTGTACTGGGCCTTACGGCCGGCGACAAATTAACCCTGGAAAATCTGATTAAGGCTGCTTTAATTGCTTCGGCTAATGACAGTACGGTGGCTATTGCGGAGCATCTAGCCGGAACGGAAGATTATTTTCTTGAAATGATGAATACCAAAGCTATTCTCATAGGAGCCCTCAATACGCGTTTTGCTAACACCAACGGCTACACTGACCCCAACCATTATTCCACCGCCTTTGATTTGGCCCAAATTACGCGCTTCGCCTTAAAAAATCCTAAGCTTGCTGAACTGGTCCGGACAAAAGAAGCCATTGTTTACTGGGATAATAAAAAACGCCAGGAAATAATAAGCAATACCAATATGTTAGTGAGAACGGAAGCATATCCAGGAATTGACGGGGTAAAAACAGGCACTACCGCAAAGGCCGGTAATTGTTTAATTGCCTCTGCCACCAGAGATGAACGCCGCCTAATCGCGGTGGTTTTAAACGGTCAAAACCGCTACCTTGACGCCATTAATTTACTTGACTACGGTTTTTATCAGGTGAAGCCGGTAACCTTTTACCGGAAAGGAGAAACGGTAACCCACCTGAAAGTTAAGGAGGGAGCAAAACCTGAAGTAGCCGTATTAACAGCCGGTCCACTTACCGTAAACCTGGCTGAAGATGACTTGCCCCGGCTAAAAAAAGAGGTAAAATTAACCCCGAATCTCTTAGCTCCCGTAAAAGCCCATCAAAAAATTGGGGAAATAATCTTATCCTTGCCCGCCCAAGAACTGGCCCAGGTAGATCTGGTAGCCGGACAGGAAATTTTACCAAAAAGCTGGTGGCAAAAAATAAATGAGAAAATATAATTTTAAAATTTTATAAAATTTTTTATAAAATTTCAGCTTGACTTTTGAACCCTCTTAGGACATAATTAAAATGTGCTTAAATAAGGGCGGGTAGTTCAGTGGGAGAATGCTTGCTTGACACGCAAGAGGTGGTTGGTTCAATTCCAATCCCGCCCACCAGGAATATTTTAGATTTCTTCTAATATATTTGGTTCTTTTTGGTCTTGAGAGCGGAAAAAGCAAAAGATGGCCAGTCCAAGATTAAAAGCGGCAAATAATAAATAAATAATACCGTAAGGGTTGAATTTTTTAGTAACCAGGTAAATAAAAAATAACATTATACCAAGAGTAAGATAGCTAAATCCCTTGCTTTTTTTCCCTAGGGCCGTTTGCTTTAAGGGAAGAGACCAGGGCTTTTTTATTTCACCTGATGTATCCGTTAATAACATCTCCTGGCTTAAAAAATTATCCTCCGGGTATATCCTATGCTGATACCTCCTGGCCAGCTCTGCAATATGAGTACCTTCTAGTAAAACAACAAAGTATTCATCCTTATACTTTTCAGCCATTAAACGTGCTTCGGGGGTATATTTGGCCGGGGTAACCAAAATCCCATTTTTAAAACCGTATCTTTTTAAACCTTCCACAAAGTTTATTATATATTCCACTCCAATTAAATTTTCCCCTGTTTTAAGGGCCTGAATTGCTAAAGGATGGTTTTTATAAACAGCCCATAAGGCAATTACAGGGTTAGCTTTACCTTCCTGATTTTCTTCGGGTAAATTTAAACGCACTTCCTTAAAATTAGGGATTCTTTTAAATAAGTCATATATTAAAGCAATAAATTCCTCCTGACTTTGCTTTTTTATAGCATTTAAACACTTTTTTCCGGCTAACCATATTTGACGGTGTTTATTTAAACTTTGTTGTTTTTTCTGGATTAACCTTTTTCCGGTTAGTGCGGCCAAAATAGTAACAACCAAAGCAAAAATCAAAGAACTAAGAAAAGAAAAGAAAAAAATCAAACCAATAAAGGTAATGATCCAGAGTAAGCAAAGGGTGCTGTAAAAATCAAACCGGCGGGCCAAAAAATTTCGTTTATCGGCGGCTGGTTTTTCGTAATACCGCAAATATTTTTTTTTCTGACGTCTTTCCCGCCACAATTGACTATAATATTTAAATTTTTTCATCTTTATAGCCACTCCCTTCCAGGTGCAAAACGTCGCCAAAGCATTTCTCTCATCTTTAACTCTTTCCTTTACCTTCCGGAATGATTTACTCCCTTTGTTATTTATATACTTACCAGTTAAAACCATTTTTAAACTTTTTCAAACATCTTGCCCGGAGTAATAAACTAAAGATAAATTATAAGAATTACGTCTAATAATAAAAAACGTCTAATAATAAAAAATTGACTTATTTTATTATTACCATGTATAATCATCAGCGTATAATCATCAGCAATACAGGCATCTGAAATTTATAAGATAAGGGAGTCGAATCTAAATGCCGGAAAAAAAAGCCACCCTGGAAAAGGGATACGTTCAAGTTTACACGGGAAATGGCAAGGGGAAAACCACCGCGGCCCTGGGTTTAGCTTTCCGGGCTATGGGAAGGAGTTTAAAAACCTATATTGGACAGTTTATGAAAGGACAATTTTACGCGGAGTTAAAATCGGCCGCCATGGTTCCGCCCTATATAACCATTGAACAATACGGCCGAAAAGATGTTCACGTGCAAAAACCACCGGCCAAAGAAGACATACAACTGGCCCAGGAAGGATTAGGTAAAGCAAGAAAAGCAATGTTATCCGGGAATTACGACCTTATAATTTTTGATGAAATAAACACCGCCCATTTTTACCAATTGATTTCTTTAAACGATATGCTAAACCTGATAGCCGATAAGCCTGACGGGGTTGAAATTGTATTTACCGGGCGCTACGCCCCTCCTGAAATTATTGACCAGGCCGATCTGGTCACGGAAATGGTTGAGGTTAAGCACTATTTCCAAAAAGGAGTTTATGCCCGGGATGGAATTGAGCGTTAAAATAACCGGGAATAAAAAATCACCTGAGAATAAAATTCTTATTGACAAAAGGAAATGTTTTTTGTTATATTTCATAACAGTTAGTTAATTATTTTTAAGCTTAGTTGAGAAATAAAAAATCCAGTTGAGATAAGCCGAGATGAGCAGAGCGTATCTTTTTAATTAATTAAAAAAGATAACCAGTGCTCATTAGGGTGCTGGTTTTTTACATTTTTAAAGATGCCACCTTGATCCGAAATCTATAATTTAAAATTTAAATTTTTATTTTTTAAGCAAGGAGGGGATGGCTTGACCTACCCTACGGAAAAGGATTATATAAAGTTAAGCACCAGGTACAATTTAATTCCGGTAAGCAGTGAGTGGCCGATGGACACAGAAACGCCAATTACCATTTATCACAAGCTGGCTTCATCCTCTTTGTCCTATTTGCTGGAGAGTGTTGAAGGAGGAGAAAAGCTGGCCCGGTACTCATTTATTGGCTTTGACCCTTTTTTGAGTTACCGTCAACTGGGTAATACGGGACAAATCACTGAATATACAGGAGCGTTAAATTCAACCTTGACAACTGCTGCCCGACGACTGACGACCGAAGTTGTCGGTAACCCTTTTGACATCTTGGAATCAATTTTGAAGCGCTTTAATCCCCCTCCCTCATCAGGATTACCTTGGGTATGACCTGGTCCGCTGGTTAGAAAAGCTTCCCTCCCTTACCCGGAATGATTTAAACTTACCAGACTGTTTTTTTATCTTTACCAGAATCATCCTAATATTTGACCATATACGACATTCTTTAAATATTGTTATAAACACCCAGCCGGGTTCAAACCCGCACCACACTTACTATCAGGCCCTAAAACAAATAGAAGAAATTTTAACTAAACTATCTCAAAACAGCCTTGCCGGTGCGTTAAATTTAACCTCCCTCCAAATAACGGACGGTTTAACAGAACCTTTAATTGAAACTAACCTCAGCCGGCAAGATTTTCAGCTAAAAGTAACCAGGGCCAAAGAATATATTCGCCAAGGCGATATTTTACAGGTTGTGCCCTCACGACGTTTTAAAGTCCCGCTTAAAATTGACCCTTTTCAAGCGTACCGCCGCTTACGGACCATAAATCCTTCACCCTATCTTTATTTTTTAAATTTTGGTGAACTTACCCTTGCCGGTTCCTCACCGGAAATGCTGGTCCGGGTGGAGGGCAGTGAGGTGGAAACCAGGCCCATTGCCGGTACGCGTCCCCGCGGGGTCACAAAAGAAGAAGACATTATTTTAGCCCAGGAATTATTAGCTGACCCAAAAGAAAGAGCCGAGCACATTATGCTGGTGGATTTAGGCCGTAATGATTTAGGCCGGGTCTGTATACCCGGCAGCGTTACCGTTCCTCAGTTCATGATAACCGAAAAATATTCTCACGTAATGCACCTTGTTTCTTCCGTCCAAGGCATCTTACCTGAAGGCTGTTCCGTATTTGAACCTTTAAAAGCCTGCTTTCCGGCCGGAACTGTATCCGGGGCCCCTAAAATACGGGCTATGGAGATCATTGAGGAACTGGAGCCTACCCGGCGCGGCCCTTATGCCGGCGCGATAGGCTATTTTGGGTTTAACGGTAATTTAGACACCGCCATCACCATTCGCACTATTATTTTTAACCAAAACACGGCTTACGTCCAGACCGGCGGCGGGATTGTTGCCGATTCAATACCTGAACGTGAATACTTTGAGACGGTAAATAAGGCCCAGGCCCTATTGCAAACCCTGGGAGTTAAGGTAAACGAGGAGGAATTATCTTGCTCTTGATGATTGATAATTACGATTCTTTTACTTATAACCTGGTCCAGTACTTTGGTCAACTGCAGGTAGAAGTTAAAGTATTTCGCAATGATTGTTTGACCATAGAGGAAATAAAACAACTAGCACCCACCCATATAGTAATTTCACCAGGTCCTGGCACTCCAGACCAGGCGGGAATAAGTCTTGCAGTAATTCAGCACTTGGCCGGGCATATCCCCATTCTGGGGGTATGTTTAGGTCACCAGGCTATCGGACAGTTTTTTGGTGGACGGGTGGTTCAGGCAGACCGGTTAATGCACGGTAAAACTTCAAGTATTTACCATGACCAAAAGACCATCTTCCGTCATCTTCCCTCCCCCTTTACGGCCACCCGTTACCACTCTCTTATTGTGGAAAAGGAAAGCTTGCCAAACTCTTTAATCATTAGCGCCCGGACAGAAGAGGGGGAGATTATGGCCTTACGCCACGGTGAACTCCCGGTGGAAGGAGTCCAATTTCACCCTGAATCAATCTTAACAGAACACGGACTGGAAATATTAAAAAATTTTTTAAATTTATCAACTTTCCATTCGCCAAGGAGCAATGAATTATGATTAATGATGCTGGGCCGGCATCCAGCCTGCTCATGAAAGAGGCTATTGCCCAAGTAGTATCCGGTCAAGATTTAAGTGAGGAGCAAGCCAAACAAGTCATGAATACGATTATGGAAGGACAGGCTTCTCCGGCGCAAATTGCGGCTTTTTTAACGGCTTTAAGGTTAAAAGGAGAAACCGTAGAGGAAATTACCGGGTTTGCCCGGGTAATGCGCCAAAAAGCAACCACCATATCTTCAATCCATTCTTTGGTTGTGGACACCTGCGGCACCGGAGGTGACGGCACAAATACTTTTAACATTTCAACGGCCGCCGCCTTTATTTTAGCCGGAGCAGGAATTCCGGTGGCTAAACATGGAAACCGCTCTGTTTCCAGCCGCTGTGGTTCAGCGGATGTTTTGGAAGCTTTGGGGGTTAAGGTGGATTTAACCGCCGTCCAGGTAACCCGCTGTTTAAACGAGGTAGGGATTGGCTTTTTGTTTGCCCCGCTTTTTCACGAAGCCATGAAATATGCGGCCGGGCCAAGACGGGAGATTGGCATTAGAACCGTGTTTAACATTTTAGGCCCTTTAACCAACCCTGCTAACGCTACGGCACAGATTATAGGGGTGTACAGCTCTAACCTGGTTTCAAAAATAGCCGGGGCACTGGTGCGTCTTGGGGTAAGAAACGCCTTTGTATTTCACGGAGCAAACGGATTAGATGAAATATCTTTAACCGGACCCTCGTACGTGGCCGAAGTAAACAAAAAAGAGGTAAAAGAATACTACCTGCATCCGGAGGAGTATGGTTTTTATCCTGTTCCTTTAAAGGATTTAGCCGGCGGTTCCCCCGAGGTAAATGCGGTCGTCATCTTAGAAATTTTAAAAGGTAAAAAGGGAGCCCAAAGAGACATAGTGGTACTTAACGCTGCCTTGGGAATGATTGCCGCCGAAAGGGCCGGGACAATTGAAGAAGGCGTGATTGCCGCTCAAGAAAGCATTGACTCAGGAGCAGCCTTAAAAAAACTGGAACAGCTAAGACAATATTCGACAATCATTTAAAGACAAGGGAACGGTTCTCTTGTCTTATTAAAGGGAGTTCCCCATGAAGAACGTTCGTTCCCACCATTAATCATGAAAATAGCATATTTAGCAATTCCCCCCTCCCCTTGCGGGAGGGGGTTAGGGGGAGGGGGCGTTTTTCACCTTTCACCCTCACCCTAGCCCTCTCCCTTCGAGGGAGAGGGAACTATTTAAT
>LDZU01004923.1_pt1 | contig 13934 bp, 10 predicted proteins | sample 615531 | NCBI WGS metagenome assembly LDZU01 (sample SAMN03408293, study PRJNA278302) | terrestrial metagenome | isolation source: oil reservoir sample SB2 | place: USA: Alaska, North Slope, Schrader Bluff formation | collected 2011-09 | reverse complement strand
TTTTGAACTGTCCTGGTTATAATTATAGGTGAAACTTCATTTTTTCGCGAATCGATAATTAGGATAAAATTTGTCCAGTCGTTTTTTCAGTAGACTCATAGATACTTACAAAAATTCAAATCAATTGTTATGGTAGGGCGAAATCTTATAAGATGATAACTGTACACAACACCAGGTAAATCCTCCAACACTACAGCTGATATCCCAATTTCATCAATCGTTTCGGAACTTGGAGTAAAAAGGATGTCTCCCTGCTTTAGACTATGTTGCTTGATTTTTGTCTTTGGTGCAGTTGTTATCATGAAATCATGCTCAGCTTCTATTGCATTTGTTTTGTTTCCATAGACATCGGTATAATTTGCCATTAGGATTTCTTCTTGCCCATCAACACTTTTTTTATCAATACCACTTGCAGAAAAATAACCGATGCTACCCAGGCGTTGAATTTCCCATTGTTCTGGTATATCTCCGATAAAAGTAATATCACTTTGTTTGTATCTTGAGTATGCTTTCATCTATCAATAATCTCCCCTAACAACCCTTTGGTTTTTTCTTCCAAGTCAATGATGTCTGCTTTTATCTCTTCTAATGAACGCAATGGTTCAAATTGATAGAAATACTGTGTAAAACTGATTTCATATCCAACCCTATCCCAACTTCTATCCATCCAGGCATCAGGAACATGAGGTAAAACCTCACGCTTAAAGTATTCATCGATATCCTCTTTCAAGGGGATTTTTTCATAATCTCGTAAACCCGAATCTGGTTTTGGGGTTCCGCTCTTATCTCTTTTAATTTTTCCCTGAGTATCATATTTTGGTCGTTCAACCTTGACTTTTGTAAATCCAAAATCAGCATTATCAAAAATCTTACATACTTTCGATTCAGAAAAACCACCAAATATCTCTGTAATTTCCTGAATATGTTCATCTGTGAAATATTTGCGTTTGTTACCAAGACTCTGAGGCATAGATGAATAGTAATCAACGGCATTAATCAGTTGAACTTTTCCTCTACGTTTTTGTGGTTTTCGATTTGTGATAATCCAAATATAAGTTGCAATACCTGTGTTATAAAACATTTCAGTTGGCATCGCCACAATCGCTTCCAGCCAATCATTCTCAATAATCCACTTACGAATATCACTTTCACCAGAACCCGCATCACCTGAAAATAATGGTGAGCCATTGAAAATTATGGCAATTCGACTGTCGCCTGATTCCATTTTTGAAATCATATGCTGTAAGAACAAAAGCGAACCATCGCTTGAACGGGGAGTCCCAGCATGAAAACGGCCATGGGGGTCGTTGGCTTCTTTCTTGATGAAATTTTGTTCTTTTTTCCAACTTACACCAAAGGGGGGATTACTGAGCATATATGAGAACTTCTGCCCTTTGAATTTATCCTGTGTAAAGCTGTTCCCCAATCGGATATTTTCAGCATTCTCCCCCATTATCAGCACATCTGACTTGGCAATGGCATAGGTTTGTTCATTAAGCTCCTGTCCATACATGACCACTTCCAAATCGGGGTTGATTTCATTTTGAATGTAGTCTTTTGCAGTAATGAGCATGCCACCTGTCCCACAGGCTGGGTCATAGACAGAACGGATGATACCCTTTCCCTGCAATTCATCCTTATGCTCTGCTAATAATAAACTCACCATCAAACGGATTACTTCACGAGGGGTGTAATGTTCACCAGCGGTCTCATTGGACATTTCTGAAAACCGCCTGAGCAACTCTTCAAAGATGTATCCCATCTCATGATTGGTAACATTATTAGGACTCAGGTCAACACCTGCAAACATATCAACCAATCTATAAAGCAAATCATTCTTAGCCAGCTTGGAAATAATTGAATCCAACTGGAAATTTTCAATAATCTCCCGAACATTTTTAGAGTAACCATTCAGATAGTTAATGAAATTCAATTCGATATTGTTTGGGTCTTGTGTCAGCCTTCGCAGGTCATAGAAAGAGTGATTGTAAAAATTAGTCCCTCCTGCAGCCTGCCCTAACACTGGTTCAAGCTGTTCTTCGTCCAATGTGCTCTTGAATTGCTCATATTGCTTGATTACTTCATCTTTGTTTGGCTCAAGCACCTGGTCTAGCCTGCGGAGAACCACAAAGGGGAGAATAACATCCCCATATTCGTGGGCTTTGAACGTCCCGCGCAGGAGGTCGTCCGCCACCTGCCAGATGAAGTTTGCTTTTTCTTTGAAGTTATTGACCATGTAGTAAGAACCCCGTTTCTATAATGATGTTCTGTTAGATTATAACACGCAGGCTTTGGAAAATTTTCGGATTTAGTTTAACTCAATTTATGCGATAGATTATGCGGTTGACTTTGTTAATTGTATTTCAGGCCACTGTACCAATTGGCTTTATCCTTAATGCTAATAAACATCTTATCAACAAATTCATTCTGTGGTCAACAAATGATATAAATTACAACTTGCCCCACCACATTTGGTCATAACTGAATATAAATCTATATCATGTGTCACCAATGTTAGTTGGTTTGCAAATGCTGTCTCTGCAATTAAGATGTCTTTTCGATTGTTTGGTTTATTTTTATTTTTTTTATTAAGGCTTTCCAACATTTTTTTAAACAATTCCCCATTACCGTACTTTGCTTTACCATAACGAGATATACCATAAACAGCAGACAATGTTGGAATTTCTTTTTGAGGTAACAGAAAAAACACCTTGTCTAAACGAGACCTCCTTGTGTTATCAGTTGTTTGTTGAATTTCATCGTATTGTATATGTGTGACAAAACACTTAATTTTATAAAGTGGTGTAATGTCAATATCTTTGTCGTCTGTTATATGATTAAAAATATTTGTGTCAAAAATATAGCTCTTCATCAATTACCCTTCCGTTATAGAATATATTCATCAAATCATTTTCATTTTTTTATTCAGTAAAACAAAATCTTTGAAATCCTTATCCCCGTAGCAAGCTTCGGCGCATTACAGGATTTCTCCCTTCGGGACAGATTTTGCTGGACAATTTCGCAGCAAGCTGCGGGGAAATACCCTCCTTAGATTATACCCTCGCGAAAAAGCAAAAACTTTAATGACTCTTCTGAAAAAACTCGAACTTTAACAACTAAATACACACATATCATTAATTATTCAGAATATCCGATGTAAGACAAAGGCCGTTTTAGCGTGTTACCTATTCACCCTTCCCCTCAAGCGCTTGCTTGACTCGCTCCTGAGTCGCCGGCAGTTCTCTCACCCACACACCTGTCGCATCATGGATCGCATTAATCACCGCTGGCGCAGTCGGTGAGAGCGCCAATTCTCCCATGCCCTTTGCGCCAAAGGGACCCTTCGGGTGCGGATCGGTGATCGGGATGGCGACAATCTCGGGGATATCCCTGAAGCGCAGCAGCCCTAATTCCTTTAACCGTTTCGTCTTTGGCATGCCCTCTTCGATGATAAAGTTTTCGCTCAATGCATACCCCAGCCCCTGGACCACCGCCCCTTCTATTTGCCCGATAACATTTTTATAAATAAGCGGTTCTCCTGAGTCGTGCGCCGCAATGATCTTATGGACTTTCACTGCGCCGGTTTCCAGGTTCACCGCCAGGATCGCAGCTTGTGCCCCAAAGTCATAGGCAAAGTGTAAGGGTGCTTTCGGTACGCCAGGGTAAGATGGGATTTCCTCAAAGGGTGCCTGGGTTTGCGGTGCTTCATAATCTGCCATATATGCAAACTGGCTTGCACCGGATGACAGGGTTTTCAGGGGGATGATCTCGCCGCCTGTCTCGTTATTTACAAAAACGCCGTCCCGAATTTCAATTAGATCTTCCGAAATCCCAAATTCTTGTGAAATGGTTTCCCAGAGCATTCCTCGCAAGCCCTCAGCAGCTAATTTTGCCGCATTTCCCGTCACAAAAGTCGCCCGGGAGGCTGTTGTGATGCCTCCGTGCGGATCTTCCCGGGTATCCCCCGTATGCACGCGAATATCCTTCAAAGGAATTCCCAACACCCGTGAGGTAATGGTCGCTACAACCTGGTTCGACCCCTGCCCCATATCCGTGCCGCCGTGCCTGACCAAAAATCTGCCGTCCTTTTCAAGGCTGACCTGCGCACTGGATCGATCTGGGACGCTGATCCCAAGCCCGACGTTCTTATACGCACAGGCAATCCCCACGCCCAGTTTTTCATTCTCGCCGACTTGCGGCATCTCTGTTTTCTCTAATTCAGTTTTCAGGGCGTTCAAGCATTGAACCATGCCTGCACCGACGTCCTCAGTCAGCACATCACCAGTGATGGTCGCCTTGCCGTAGTCAAGTGCATGCATCAGCCTTGTTTCAATGGGATCAAGTCCCAATGTGTCAATCATATGCTGAATGTGTGTTTCTGCTGCAAAGGCAACCTGTGGACTGCCGTAGCCTCGAAACGCACCAGCCGGGTTGTTGTTGGTGTGAACGGCGTATGTGTTCACTTCAACATTGGGCATCTCGTAGGGACCGCAGGCAAAAGCCATCATGCGAAACAGCACCGTCTCCCCAGCGGAGGCATAGGCGCCGGTATCGCCATAAACCTTCACGTCTGCTGCCACGAGTTTCCCATCCCTGGTCATGCCCATTTTGTAATAAAGTTCTGCTGCATGCCGCTTATAACTGACAACAATTGATTCTTCGCGGCTCCATTGCACCTTAACCGGTTTGCCCGTACGATACGCCGCCAAAGCCGCATGGATCTGGCCGGCGATGTCTTCCTTTCCGCCAAAACCCCCGCCCATGTACATGTGTGCAATTTGCACCTTTTCTTCCTCGAGCCCCAACACCTGTGCAACCTGCTCACGGTCTTCTACTGGTCCCTGGCTGCCCACATAAACCTTGACGGTGCCATCGGCCTCCAAAACGCCGATGCTGGTTTCGGGTTCCATGTAAGCGTGTTCTACAAAGGGGACGCGATAACGCTGCTCGTAGATCAAATCTGCTTCTGCAAAACCCTTTTCAGGATCTCCTTTTCGAACGTGAAAATGTTTCAAGACGTTGGGCATATCTGGATAAACATCCTTCAGCCTTGTATGTAACACAGGTGCATCAGCTTTAAGCGCATCCGCAATTGTGGAAACAACCGCTAAGGGTTCAATTTCTACATCGACTGCTTTAATCGCTTCCTCGACCTGTTCTTCGGTTTCGCCGATCACCAAAGCTAAAGTATCACCGACGTACCGTACCACATCATCGCAAAAAACCTGTTGATCCAGCACAACCAGGCCATATATATTTTCTCCGGGTATATCTTTGCTGGTTAAGACCTTCACGATCCCGGGCATTTTTTCGGCTTCGCTGACATCAATCTTTTTCACTTTACCATGCGGGATATTCGCCCTGACTGCCTTTGCAATCAGCATGCCGTCAAAGCTTAAGTCATCAGTATAAATTTTCTGACCGGTCAGCTTCTCAATGCTCATATATTCATTGGCGGTGTCTTCTTCTGTCCAGGTACTCTCGATGTCCCCCCTTAAAATGCCAGCAGCCCGTTTAATGGATTGATCCATTCGGTTAAGACCTGCACAACGGCATAAAGTGCCAGAAATTGCACGTTCAATCTCTTTGTCTGATGGGTTAAGGGTTTCGTCCAATAAGGCTTTTGCCGATAAAATTGCGCCGGATGCACAGAAACCGCATTGGAAAATGCCATCCTGTATCACGGTTTGAATTAATGGGTGCGGAATGCCGTCATGGACCGCCAGGTTCTCAATGGTTTCGATGACAGCACCATCCAGGCTTGACATCTTTCTGACACATGAGATCCTTGCCTTCCCATCGATGATCACCTTGCATAAACCGCAGGTGCCTTTGCTGTCACAGCCCTGCTTTGTCCCCGTCCGACGAAGTTCTTCTCGCAGGAATTTTAACAAAGGCCAATCAAAATACTTCTGTTCTACTCGGACATCTTTACCATTAACAACAATATTGATTTCTTTATCCATTTGGAAATTCCTTAAGTTTTTTCAAGCCAACAATAAAGTGATGCTATAGCAAACCTTTAGTCTGTTAAGTGCTTCATAGAGAACTATTCTCACATCGAAAAGCAACCTCAATCCTCAAAAACAACCTGCTGATAACCCAGGGTATTAAACAAGCGTTCCAGGTAAACTTCAGCGTTTTGCTGTGCCTGTACTAAAATACCGTCTTCAAGCGCAGCCTTCATGATCTCGCCCTCAGCAACTTGCCGTGCATTTGTCTCTAAATCCTGGTCACTTTTGCGTAATATTCCTGTGGTGCGATCGTAAACAAAGGAATCATCATTATTGAGTGTTGCCACAAAAACCTCGGCTTCTGGGAGTACAACGTGTAATACACCATTTTCCAAACGCAGATCTTTTGTGCCAATTTTAGAAAGATCAACCCCGGCAATCACATACCCGCGCGCAACAAACAATAAACGATCACCAAATAACGGCCCAAAAACGCCCTGGTTGATCTCAGCCGTGATCACTTTTTCTATTGAGTATTGTATAGTTTCCAGCCGTGCCAGGGATTGAATTTCGCGAATAATCGTTACCGGATCAGGGATGACAGTCGGCGTGGGATTAAGCAATTTTGAAACCTGGGTGCTGATCGAGCGGTTGACATTCTGTATAGGTGAGACTGCAGCGTTAATAGTTCGATTAATCGTAAATGCAAAAAACAGGATCGAACCTATGACGGTAACCAGCAAAATGATCAATAAAATTTTAATGAGACTGATCGATGATTTTTCATTTTCCATCTTAACTTCTCTTTCACAGTGAACACAACAATTGGGATAGAAACAATTTAAATATCCCGTTGATAAACACGATGATTTTTATAAAATTTCACACCAAGGTTTTTCAGGTCTTTCCGCATCTGCTCAGCGGTTTCCGCAACCTGGGTCAATTCCGCATGAACAAATTGGTCGTTCGCATGCATTGATTGTTCAAGTTCAACATACATGATGGCATTACCTCCCAGCCCATGATATTCTGGTAATATTCCAACCCCATTAAAAGCAATCCAATCCGTTTGCTTGATCTCCATCAGCAGCCGCAATATCGCTAAAGGTCCTAGCTTCCCCTTGTTTTTCTGCATAGCCGCAGAAACATCCGGGAACGGCAAGACAAAGCCAACAACTTTTTCATCTTTGGTGATGATTTTAATCAAATCCGGATCAACAATGGTCATGACATTCTTCACCACAAAATCAATCTCATTTTGAGACAGCGGATAATATTCCCAATTGTCCACAAAAGCTTTGTTATAAGCCTCTCCAATGGAATCTGCCCACTTTAACAATTCCCGTTTGTTCTTGAAATTTAATACGGTAAAAGAGCCGCGCTTTTTGGCAATTTCGGCTGCTTTTCGCACTTTCGGAGACAATTGGAAATCTTGGGGTTGAATATAGCTGGAGACAAAATCGACTACTTTTTCAAAACCCAGGTTTTCAACAAGGTCTCGATAATAGGGATAGTTATAATTCATCATATTCATCATTTGACGATGCTCAAACCCCTCAATTTGGATGCCATAACCATCCAGTGGACCAAAACCCTTCGGCCCGACCAGCTTATTCAATCCCCTTTCCCGTGCCCAAGTAATGACCGTTTCAAAAAGGGCGTTAGCAACTTCCTGGTCATTAATGCACTCAAAAAGGTAAAACTCGGCATCCTTCTTATCATGGTACTGATTGAAAGGTTTGTTTTCCAGGGCAACAATCCTGCCCACGACCTCGCCTTCCCTCTCTGCGATAAAAAATTCGGCATCTGAGTGCTCATAATACGGATGCTTTTCAGGGTTTAACATCGTTCGTACATCGGAAATAAAAGGCGGCACCCATTGGGGATGACCCTCATATAAATCGAAGGGAAACTGGACAAAGCGGTTGATCTCTGATTTTGAATTTAAGTCAATTTTCTTTACTGTAATCATCATGTCCTCTCAAAATAAATTGATACTATCACTTAGATTAACCAAAAGGCTGCCGGTAGGTTACGAAAAGACAGGACCCAGGCGTATCATATTATTAAAAAATCCAATAAAATTATAATGCAGTTTACTTATAAAGCTTTTAATCCATCAAATCAAGTCCCTTTTGCACTGGACCATATTCATGGGAAATATTTATGACAAATAGATTGAAAAATGCATCCTCCCCCTACCTCCGCCAACACCAGGATAATCCTGTTGATTGGTACCCCTGGGGTGAAGAGGCGTTAACAAAAGCAAGCGTTGAAAATAAGCCGATCTTTCTGAGCATCGGGTATGCTGCGTGTCATTGGTGCCATGTCATGGCACACGAATCCTTCGAAGATCCACAAACAGCATCAATTCTAAATGAGCATTTCATCAGCATCAAAGTGGATCGTGAAGAACGCCCCGACCTGGATGATATTTATATGCGCGCTGTCGTTGCTCTGACAGGCCGGGGGGGATGGCCAATGAGCGTGTTTTTAACCCCGGACCTCAAACCATTTTACGGCGGCACTTACTTTCCTCCCATTTCCGCATATGGCATGCCATCATTCACACAGGTTTTAAGATCTGTGATCGATGTTTGGCATAACAATCCTCAGGCGGTACAAAAAAATGCTCAGGTGCTGACAAGCGCTGTACAGTCCCAATTTCAAGTGCCTGACAATGCTAAACAAATGATTAATCTGGATTCTATCGTTCAGGATCTTTATCAAAATTATGACTGGCAAAGGGGTGGATGGGGAAACGGCCCCAAATTCCCTCAAGCCATGCTGATCCAATTCTTGATTCAACGTGCGATGAAAGGGGACCATATTGCACAACAAATGGCAATCCATTCGCTTAATCACATGGCTCAGGGAGGCATGTATGACATCGTCGGCGGCGGCTTTCATCGATACAGCACGGATGCCAGCTGGCTGGTACCCCATTTCGAAAAGATGCTTTATGACAATGCTTTGCTTGCCCAGGTCTATTTACATGCTTTTGCACTAACCGGTGACTCTGTTTACAAACATGTCGCAACAAATACTTTAGATTTTATCCTGAGGGAATTGGCTCACCCGGATGGCGGCTTTTATGCCAGCCTGGATGCTGATACCGTTGATGGAGAAGGTCGTTACTACGCCTGGCGAATGGATGCCTTGAAGCATGCCTTATCTCAAGAACAGTTAACACTAATGCAAAATACGATGGATTTGCCTGGAGAAGGAAACTTTGAGGATGGTTTATTGATCCTTCGTTATAAAGATAATTTGCATGTGCTTGCAGAAAAACTAAATACGGGGATCGACAACTTGCTTGGAGAACTATCCTTAATTTTCTCAATTCTGAGAGAGACCAGAAAAAAGCTTGCCCCACCCACTAAAGATGACAAGATCATCACATCCTGGAATACATTGGTGATCCAGGCTTTTGCTGAAGCGGGCTTATTGCTTGAGCAAGAGAGATACCTTACCGCAGCAAAGGATGCGCTTAATTTCCTGCTGACCCATCTCCAGGATAAAACTGGTAGTTTAATGCGGTCCTGGAGCCAGGGAAAAGCAGACAACCCCGGTACCCTTGAAGATTACGCCGGGATGGTTTTAGCTTTGCGTGCAGTCTATGAGATTGACTTCTCGCCATCTATTTTTTCAAAGATGAGGGAGATTTTTGGGATCATGCGCTCTGAATTCAAGGGAGAGGGGCATCTTTACTATGATACACATGCAAACCTTTCTGATTTGCTCCTGCGTCCAATAAATCTACAGGACAATGCTGTTCCCTCAGGCAATGCCCTTGCAGCGAAGGCTCATTGGCTCTTGGCGCAGTATGAGCACGACACCGAATCCCTGGAGCAATTCATAAATATGGTCAGGATGGTATATTCGCAAGCCAGGAATTATCCCTCCGGATTTGGATATTGGTTAGAAATGGCTGACCTCATGAGTCATCCCGCGCAGCAGATTGCTCTGGTCAGCAGCGGGGGTGTGGAAACAATCGAACCCTTCCTCAAGATTTATCGGAGCAAATATCGTCCTGACAGCGTGATCGCATCAAGGTATGGCGGCATGGGTGAAACCAAGGAACTCCCAAGCCTACTGGAGGACCGCAACATGCTTGACGATCTCCCAACAGCCTATGTTTGCCTGGGTCATACCTGTCAACAACCCACTAATGAGGTTAAACAGTTCGAGCGGCAACTATACAATAAAAATAAATCATTTTCATGATAATCATTGCTGTAAATTGCCCCTTGCAAGCGCCAAACGACTTGTAAAGCTCTCAGGAGTGCGCTATAATCCTTTAGCTATTTTTATTAGATGATTTAGAAGGAAGAACAAATATATGATTGACGTAAATGAATTACGCAAAGGTGTAACCTTTGAGCAGGACGGCAGTTTATATAAAGTATTAGATTATGCCCACAACAAACCGGGCCGCGGGCAGGCGACGATTCGAATTAAAGCTCGTGACCTTCGCAAGGGCACGACACTGGATATGACTTTCAACTCCGGCAATCGCGTGCAGGATGTGCGGCTGGATTATCACAACGCCCAGTTCCTGTATGCAGACGACCGGTTTTTCTATTTTATGGACAATCAGACCTACGAACAATATCCCGTCAACAAAGAGATCGTTGGTGACCAGGCTGAATTCTTGAAACCCAACATGGATGTAAAGCTTATGTTTTACACCACAGAAGCCCTCGATGTCGAATTACCCACCTCGGTAGACCTCCTGATCACAAGAGCTGAGCCCTCCGTTCGCGGCGATACCGCCACCGGTGTGACCAAAAAAGTCATTACAGAAACAGGTTTAGAGGTTCAGGTGCCCTCCTTTGTCGAGCAAGGGGACACCATTCGCGTCGATACACGCAACGGCGAATACGTCACAAGAGTCTAAACTGGCAATTTCATCACTCGTTATCCCCCCACCAGGGGAATCGATCACAAGTGAGGCAGTTTATGAAAGTTCCTATAACTGGCAAAGAATGTCCCTATTTCTATGGTGATTACCATCGCGGCCGGCACCATGAAGAATGCCGCTTGATTGTGGATTCGAACCCGCCCTGGGAAATCAAGCACTGCAAGACCTGCCCGGTTCCGGACATCGTCAAGGCAAACACCTGCCCCCATATGATCCTCTCTGGCGAAATAAAATCAGGCTTTTTAGGCATTGGTCAGAAAGTTAAAATTTCTGCATACTGTACGAAAAGCCACCAGGTCGTTGAAGACCCTTATGTTGGCTGCAGTGAATGCCATCCAATCTTAAACCAGTTTACAGAATTACCTGAATAAGCAAGCTGATTTCGCCGTCAAAACATCTCATTTGCCCAATTCTATAAGATTTATTAACTATTATACAAAATACTGGTAAACCCCTATTCCGGTTGGTATAATACCAAAGTAAAAATTTAAGATAGAAAATTTTTAATTCTGGAGGACTAAGTGAAATCAGGAAACCAATCGTTTATCATCTATATAATGCTTTTTATAGCAATTATTGCGATGGTATTCTTTACTGTAAATCAACAAGCTGCAGGCGTAGATGAAATCCCAATCAATCAGGTTGCCACCGATCTGAAAGCTGGCAAAATCGACTCGATCATTGAAGATGACAGCTTCTTAGAGATCACGTATAAAAACAGCGATGAAATCAAGACGTCCACAAAAGACCCAAGTTCACCGCTGATCGAGCAATTGGTTGAACTCGGCGTCCAGCCAGAAGATCTTTCTGCAGATAAAGTATCCATTGATATCAAATTGCCCAGCCCGGTCCTGGGAATCGTTTCGATCGCCAGTTACATTTTGCCATTTCTGCTCTTTATTGGTATGTTATTTTTTATTTTCAGGCAGGCGCAGGGAAGCAACAACGCAGCCATGTCCTTTGGGAAATCCAAAGCCCGTATGTTTTCCGGTGATCACCCCACAGTAACGTTTGAGGACGTGGCAGGTGTCGATGAGGCAAAGGAAGAGCTGCAAGAAGTTGTAGAATTTTTGCGCGAACCTCAAAAATTCATTGCACTTGGTGCTCGCATCCCCAAAGGTGTTCTCCTCGTTGGTGCACCCGGCACAGGAAAAACGCTCATGGCAAAAGCTGTATCCGGCGAGGCTGGGGTTCCGTTCTTCTCAATTTCTGGCTCTGAGTTCGTTGAAATGTTTGTAGGCGTTGGTGCCAGCCGTGTTCGCGATCTTTTTGAACAGGCTAAACGACATTCCCCCGCCATTGTCTTTGTGGACGAAATCGACGCGGTTGGACGCCACCGTGGTGCTGGGTTAGGCGGCAGCCATGACGAACGCGAGCAGACCCTGAACCAGCTGCTGGTTGAAATGGATGGCTTCGATACTGACACCAATGTGATCATCATTGCAGCGACAAACCGCCCCGATATCCTCGACCCCGCCCTTCTCCGCCCTGGTCGCTTTGATCGACGGGTTGTGCTGGATCGCCCGGATATCAAAGGCAGAGAACAAATCCTAAACGTTCATGTCAAGGGTAAACCCGTCTCTCCCGATGTTGATTTATACGACATCGCCCGATCAACCCCCGGTTTTGTTGGTGCGGATATTGAAAACCTTGTCAACGAAGCAGCCATCCTGGCAGCGCGCCGTGACAAGAAAATTATTGAGCATTCTGAGTTTATGGAAGCCATTGAACGTGTTATTGCCGGACCTGAACGGAAAAGCCGCTTGATCAACGAGGATGAGAAGAAGATCATCGCATATCACGAAGCAGGGCACGCCGTGGTTCTCAACGCACTCCCCGAAGCTGACACAGTCCAAAAGGTATCCATCATTTCCCGTGGGGACGCTGGCGGCTACACAATGGCATTCCCTGAACAAGACCGCGTGCTGAAATCACGCCGTCAGATCATGAGCGACATGATTGGCCTCCTGGGTGGACGCGCAGCAGAGGAAGTTGTTTTCAACGACATCACCTCTGGCGCGTCAAACGACCTTGAACGTGTCACAAAGCTGGCAAGAACGATGGTCATGCGCCTGGGAATGAGCGAGGAATTAGGCCAGATGGTCTATGGTAAAAAAGAGGAACTGGTCTTCCTGGGTCGTGAAATCTCTGAACAAAGGGACTACTCAGAACATATCGCTGAGAAAATTGACACGGCGATTCAAAATATTGTTCAGGATGCATATAAACGATCCAAGGACATTTTGATCCAGTACCGGGAAGAATTGGATAAAATTGCAAAGAAACTCCTGGAAGTTGAAACCCTGGACGCAGATGCTTTGTATGAAATCTTCCCCACACCTGTTGAGAAAAATGGCGGCATTCCAGAAATCGTCAACCTCTAATAAAAGTAAACCCAAAAAAAAGGCTGCGAAAATCTCGCAGCCTTTTTTTATGTCTTCGATCGGTAATGTTCGGCGACAAGCTCACACCGGAGGACTTTCCCAACCCTTGTCCGCGGCAGGCTTTCTCGAAATTCGAAGTACCGGGGAATCTTATATCTTGTCATGAAACGATCACAAAATAATGTCAGTTCCTCGGCGGTTGCAGTTTGTCCTTCACGTAAGACCACCCATGCTTTTGGAACCTCTGACCCATCCGTTTCCGTGATCCCGGCAACAGCTGCCTCACGAATTTTCGGATGCTGAAATAACACCGCTTCTATTTCGTTTGGCCAAACCTGGAACCCACCCACTTTTATCACATCTTTTTTGCGGTCCACGATGTAAAAATAACCATCCTCATCCATACGTACGACATCCCCTGTGCGCAGCCAGCCGCCAACAAGCGTATTAGCTGATTCTTCAGGACGCTGATGGTACCCAGCCATCACCTGTGGACCCCTGACCCATAACTCCCCTGCTTCACCAATAGAACATTCTCTTTCCCCAGTTTCAATATCAACAATCTTGCAATCAACATTCGGCAAAGGCAGCCCAATAGAACCCTCACGATTCTCTCCTAAAACCGGGTTGCAGTGCGTCGCTGTAGGTGCTTCGGATAAGCCGTACCCTTCA
>LDZU01009378.1_pt1 | contig 13956 bp, 8 predicted proteins | sample 615531 | NCBI WGS metagenome assembly LDZU01 (sample SAMN03408293, study PRJNA278302) | terrestrial metagenome | isolation source: oil reservoir sample SB2 | place: USA: Alaska, North Slope, Schrader Bluff formation | collected 2011-09 | reverse complement strand
AGGCTGTATCGCCAAGCTGAGGGTTAAGCGCGCTTGCTGCCTTTGCGATTTTGAGCAGTTCCACATTGCTGTCCGCAAATGCGGCAGTCATTTCTTTTGATAAGCCAGCGGCCAGCGTCTGAAAGCCGGTCATTAATTGCATGTCGGAAATGGTGCCATTGACGGCTTCTCGCCAGTCATCCAGAACATCCGTGCTCATATCAACTGCCTCGCCCTGCCAGGGGATTTTTGCTGGTTTTTCGAAATCACCAATTTTTTCATCACCAGTGTTGGTTTTATTTTCTTGTTCTAATCGTCTACGTCTAAGTTCACGATCTAACTCGACTTGTTTTCTTTGAGCTAATATTTCTTCTGGATCGGTGGTAATGGCTTGATGTTCTTTTTCTGAAGCAATGACTCGTAGCGCCACATGATTTTGTCCTGCAAAAAAGATACCCTCTCCTACATCTGAAGTAACTAACAACTGTCGCTCACCCTCAGACAAATAGAAAGTTTGAGCTAAAAGTGGAATTGAGGAGGTTGATTGTTTCATTAAAAACTGGATGGAGGAGTTAGAAACAATAGCTCGACCATACTCATTATGCAAAAAATCTTCCACGTCTTGTGTAATAGTGGTGATGCCTAAATAATATTTACGAGCTCTTTTAACCATTGAATAAACAAATGCGGAACTATCCTGATGCATCATAAAATACCAAGCCTCATCAATCACTAAAATGCGTTTTTTAAGATCTTTTTTAATTCTCGTCCAGATGAAATCAAGAATAACATACATAGCAATGGGTCTTAATTCTTCTTCCATTTCCTTAACGCTAAACACCGTAAACGGTGAGCGAATGTCAACGTTAGAGGGTTTGTCAAAAATCCCACGGAACGAACCAGTAATAAACTTTTCTAAGCGCGCAGCCAAATCATCACTTTCTTCTTGTTCCATACCAACCAAGGCTTTATAAAGATCTTCCATCAGTGGGGGTGTGTTGGTTTGCGTATTGGGATCTGGAGTAATACCCCTGGCTTTGTAGCTAGCAATAATTGCCCGATCAAGTATTGCTTCTTGTTGGGGGGTCATTTCGCCCAACATGACTTTTAAAAGACCATGCAGTGAGAGAATTTTTTGCCCAAGCTCATTCTCGCCCTCTTCATAAATGTTAGACAAGTCAAAAGGATTGATTTTGGCTTTAGAGCCGAAGGTAAAGTTGATATATTCACCATCAACCATTTTACACAGCTCTTCATATTCACGTTCTGGATCTAAAACAATAATCTCAGTGTCAAACATTAGTTGTCGCAAAATTTCTAACTTAACGGTATAAGATTTTCCTGCTCCCGACTTAGCAAAAATGACCATATTGGCGTTTTCCATCTGGAAGCGATCAAAAATAACTAGCGAATCGTTGTGCTCATTAATTCCATAAACAATCCCCGTTTCCATAGTTAATTCTGAAGAAGTAAAGGGAAAAGTAGTAGCTAGGGAAGTGGTATCCATATTTCTGGTTATGAGCAAGCGATCAACGCCCATGGGCAAAGTAGTTTTAAAACCTTCGTCCATTTGTAGGGCTGTTTTTTTGGATACAATTAACAAAGAACCTAGAGAAGATTGGATAGCTTTGGTAATTTTTTCTAGTTGTTCTTTATTTTCACTTTTGATAGTGACATAGAGAGCAAACTGAAAAAATCTTTCAGATCCTGCAGCCAATTGTTCGCGCATAACTCGCGCATCATTAAGTTTAATTTCGGTGTTAATGTTACTAATTTTTCCCGATCTGACGTCTGAGGTGATTTCTGCTTCCATCTCGGTAATCTTTCTCTTTAACTTATCCAACACCTCACTAGTGTCCGATGGAAAAATAAACATTGAAATATTGGCTTGAGTGGGGAAGTTAATTAAAGGGGAAAGCCAGTTGGCCGGCACACTGCGAGGGTAACCAGCCACAAACAAAGTTCTAGTATAGGTTGAATTAATTTTTTGATAAGTAAAATCTACTTCTATTGCTTCTGGAGCAATAATGTCTTGAATAGTGACTAAACCTCGAGAAAAATCTCGTAATTTTTCCTGGGTGTATTGTTCTGCGTCGATTTTCTTTTGAGCCACAGGATCAACAGTCTGTTTTTGTTTCTTGATAAATGGTAGGTTTAAATTGAATGATGGCATTTAAAGCTCAACTGGACTGGGATTATTATTAATGGTTTTTTGTTTTAGGTCTATGTTATTGCTTTGAGTTTCTAGATTTTGGGCGTTTTGGTCGATGGTTGGCTTTTCGCTAACAACATTTGCTTGTAGTGGAACAATTTCCTCACTAAAACTTGGTATGTTGGGAGTTGTTTGTGGTTGACCTCGATCTATTTTTGCTGGGTAGCCCAACTCTTCGTTTGTTATACTAACTGCTTCCTGATTTTTTGCTTGAACAGTTTGATTGTTTTGCACAGCTTGATCGTTTTGCACAACTTGATCATTTTGCACAACTTGATCGTTTTGCACGGGCTGATTGTTTTGCGCAGGTTGATGGTTTATAGTTTGTTTAAAGCTTTGACGAATTTGATCGAGGTTCCGCTCGCTACTAATACTAGCCCTCACCATCGGTGTAGTATAGCTTTCACTATTAGTAACTTCTTGACCTTCCATTGATTCTGGATTGTAGTTGATGTAAAAATTTTGGATTATTTCTTGGGTATCAAGTTGTCTGGCAAATAAACCAATTCGGTTAAATTGGCTAATTAAATGGTCTCTTCTTGGATCAAGTATGGTGGCAGCTTTCTCTATTAGTACGGTTTTTTCAAAATTATTAATATCAAACTTAGATTTTCCAGGCAAAACGCTTTCCGCCGTGTAAAGACCCATTTCGGCGGCATTAGTTGGAATTACCACAAAAAATTTCTTTTCCAAAACGTTGCGCTCGCGAATCAAATTAGCAACAAAATCCCGATATTCGCCAATTAATTGAGACTTTGCCCTTGATTCACTCTTTTTAATTTGATTATCAAGCAATCTTAGATATCTGCTGGCATCTTTAATATTTGATTGGATGTTAATTTGAATGGGAAAATTAAGAGAGTTTAACAGTGCTCCATAAGTATACATAATGGCATCTTGTTCTTGCTCAGCTAGTAGGCTGAAGTTCATAGTGCCAATCTGCATAATCAGGGAAACCACTCCGTCTTTGAGTATCACCATATCATTAGTGATGTCGTAGACATCAAGATATTCTTGGGTGGTAGAACTAATGGTGTTATCATTCATGAGCTGTATTTAAGTTTACTAGATTTTATCTGTTAATAAAAGAGCCTCGATCTTGTTCGGCCACAATTTCAATTGCTGGAACTCTGCGACCTGTTAATCTGATGGAAATTGGCATAAAAGTCAAAGCCTCTGCCTCAGTTTTGATTTGATATTCCCCGTTGGGGAGAGCAGTTTTGATAAAAAACTCTCCGTTAGCGTTGCTTTTACTAATTCGTAGTGCTTGTTCTTCGTTTTTAGCAAAAACCTCAATTAAAGCGTTGCTAACAACTTCACCGCTACTGTTTTTGATTATGCCTCGTAATTGATTGTTTTTTTCTTCTTTAAGTTGGGCTGTACTGTTTTCTGTGTTTTGAGCCAGATTTGTTTCTTTTTTGACATTATTGGACAGTCTTAAGTTGTTTACCTCTTCAACTGGCGGTTCTGGTTCAGCTTTTTGTGTTTGCCGGTTTTGAATGTCCTCTAAACTTTTAAGTTTTCTAATTCGGGTTTTGAGTTGAGGCTTGTTAGTTTTTACTTCACGCTGAATTGAGATGTTTTCAGCTTTGATTGATACTTGATCAAAATTGGCCAACAAATTATTTGCGCGCTGATGATAATTAATATCCCATTCATCAAGTTTTTCATCAGTGTTGGGGATACTTTGGAGATATTCTTGAATGCGCGCCTTTCTAGCAGGAGAATAATTTACTTCTGGAGTCACATCAAGGTTTTGATTTTGTCCTGGTTTGTAGTTAAAAAAATGCGGAATTTTTGGCGTTTTTTTCCAAAAAAACTTAGTAGGTTTCCAAAGATTTTTAAAGTAAGTGAAGATCCAAAAATCAAGTGGCCTTTCCTCAATCGGCACAAAAGCGATCATGATGGCTAGAATAATTACGAAAATAAATATTGGCCATTTCACCACGCCAATCAAATTGCTTCTGTAAACAATGAAAGCCATAATTGCACCAGCTGCCAACTCAGCAAATTGCTTGAGAGTCATGGCACCAATTAAATGAAATTTATAGCCAGTAATATCTTGTGGAATAGAGTGTTGCTTCATAAGGAGAGTTTATTTGATTGGTATTCAAAGCGCTCGCTGTTGATAGCATCAAATCCTTGTTCATTTAACCATATTTTTAGAGCATTTTCCGTAGCGTTTAGACCTAAATCTGATTTAACGATAAAACCGCCAGTTTTATAAGAATATTCAATGCTGAAGTCTGGAGTGCTAACTGGTGACATATTTTTTAGTTCTGTTACTTGTGTCAGTTCAATTTCTTCATCTTCACTCATCACCGGTTCGTCCACGGGGAAGGCATCTCTTAATATCGGTTCTTCTGGTTCTTGGGTTGGTGGGGGACTGGGCATAGTATCCTTTGGTGCTCTTTCTCTAGCGAGTAAAAGAACTAATAAAATTATAATTAGTATACTAATAAAGATGATAATTTTCTTTTTTTGGTTTTTCATTTTAATTTTGCACTAAATACATATTTCTAATATAAGTGTTGTCGGTTCCAGACATTAAGCCCTCGCCTGATGTTGCTACTACCTTATGAACCACATTCTGTCCCCACCATGGATCGTAGGCGGTTACATATCCGGGCGATTCTACGCAGGTAATGACATAATAATGGCCAAAACCTCTGGTGTGAGTTAGGGCAAGTATTAGGTTACCTTCTGACAAATACTTACCAATTTCATCAGTAATTTGTCCAGGACTTCCAGAAGGAGTTGGTACTGAAACAGCGCTAACGCCATTACTAGTTAGAGTGTTGATTAATGGATTTAGGGCAGTTCCACTACAACTGGTTGAGCCACATCCGCCAGGTGCAAGAAAACCCTCACGAATAGACATGTCGATTGGATCTTCATTAAGGATCATGGAGATTGCCACAGGACCACAAGCAGAAGAACCAAAAGTACAAGCTCCACCACAAATTGGGATATTATTATAGTCTTTTTGACTGTAGTATGTGAGATTGCCAACTACTACATCATCACAAAAAACAGCGCTACCGCCACCCCCCCCGCCACCAATGGGGAACTGCGTTAAAAAGGCTCCATTTAGAATAGTCTGATAAATTAGCATGCCACCAGCTGTTATAGCAAAAGTAGTTAGAACTGCTTGGCTGGCAGTAGCCATAGCCCCCTGACCGATTTGTGAAAGACTCGAACCAATTTGAGCGGAAACTGGACGAGCTTGAACCTGGGCTGCAACTTGGGCTTGTTGGGCGGCTTGGGTCTGAGTGGTTACTCTTTCTGCTAGTTGGTTTTCGGCAATGGGTAAATTATTGGGTGATGAGGTGGCAGGATTTAATATATCTTTGACGTCTTGCCAAAAAGTTTTTTGGGCAATAACTGGTGAGACTTCTTTATTACCTCCAGTGAAAAATTTGGTGATTTGCCCAATAAATTTAACTATTTGGATTATTAGGGCAATTAATGCAGCAAAAGTAGCTAAAATTAAGGCAACGAGAGCTTTAATTAGTGGTTCTAATTGTTGCTTGATAGCTCCCCAGGCCATTTGTTCAATCATTTGTTTGACTGGTTCGGGCAAACTTTCAAAAGCACCACCGGTGGCATAATTCAAACCAGCCCTAACAGCCTTTTCTCCCAAAAAATTTAGTGCCTGGTCGCTTTTGTTTTTAATGGCACCAAAACTTTCTCCGAGTTGGTTATCAATTCCTCCTTCTTCATTAAAAGATCTTGTTAGTGGATATTCTCCATCTCCATTGGGGTCAAAATATTGATTGTAATTAAGTGCACCTAAATCATATGCGGAAAATTGTGGTAAAGAATCTATTTGTAAAAATGTGTTGGTATCCAGAGCATAGCTTTCACCAGGCATATAATAAATTAAAGTTATAGTTTGAAGTTCTGGACCACCAGCGTTGATAGCGTCAAGAAAACCCTGTTGATAAATGGAGTTTAAATAATTAAGTTCACTAATTTGTTCTGGACTCAATCCAGCAAAATTGATATTGTCTTGAGTAAATCCAGCGAATTTTTTACTTACTGCCTCAGCATTGACCAGATTGAGACGCGCCTGATGTTGGATTTGTTGAAAATAAATTGCTTGTTTTTGCTGAAGTTTTTTGTTTGCTTTTGCTTCAGCGCCTTTTATTGGAGATTCATCTGTTTTTATTTGATCAAATTCTTGCCATAAAGTTTCTAAGTCCTCTGTTGTATAAAATTCATTATCCATGCCTTGGTGGATGGTGCGACTCCATTCAGCTCGTTGAGTTTTCCAATAGCTAATGAGTAAGTCTTTGATTGCTCTTTCATTAGCCACATAAGTGTTTTGATCTATAACTTCTCTACCAAAATGGGCTTGAAAACGCTGCCAATTAAAACTTTCAACATAATCAGCTGGATAATTTTGTTGAATAAAAACATCAATTATAGGAGTAATATTTTCTCGTGCTAAGAAAGATCTCTTATGTGCTTCTTTATCGCCAGTGATGATTTTTTGCCATTCTTGGGAAAAATTATTTTTTGTAACCCTAGTAAAACTAAATTGTAAATTTTGGGAAAACTGATTTTTTAAGGCATTGTTTGAATCAAGCTGAGCAAAGAAATTATTTGCTTCTTCGCTGGACAGATTTTTGAATTGAATTTTGAGTTCGGCTGGCAGGGAAGCATTATCAATTTTTACTTTTAATAGTTGTTCTTCTTTTAAGCGGATTTTCTCGTTTTCTTCAAGCTCTTTTTTAACCTGCGTCGCATCTAAGTCACTACTGGTTAGCTTGCCCAATTGTCTTGCAAAGATTTCTCCTCCACGAATGTCAGTAATGACTTTTAGGGCAACATCCTTAGAGAAACTAATTCTTAATGAAGGAGTGCTAATTAATTTGTCCAAGTCGTATCGGCCACTAGCCAACAAGTTTTCAATTTTGCTAAAGCTAATGGTTAATAATTCTTGTCTGCTCTGGACTGGGAGCTGATTAAAGTTGGGTGGGTCATCAAAGCCCATTTTGGTCAATTGCTCTGTTGTTAAATTAGCAAACTGAATTTGCAAAGCTTGGTTGATGGAAATGATGGCTAAGGAGCGAATATATAGCTTTGACAGGTCGTCAAGGCGGGCTAAATTAAATTCTTTTGAAAAATCTTCGGGGAGAGTTTGTTTTGGTTTTTCTTTCTCTTTTTCGCCTTCTGATTCTTGACCCTCTTCTTCTTCAACTTTAGCTGTTGAACTTACTTTATCTTTCTTTTTATCTTGAACAGTAGTGGCAGCCGTTGAATCGTCTTTTTTATCTTCTTGGTCTTTTTTATCTGCAAATTTTTCTTTTTGCGAGGAAATGATGGCTAGCATGGGTTGAGCCAAATCAGCATCAACCTTTTGCCATAAAGATGGGTTTTCTTCTAATTTTTTTAATTCTTTGAGTAGAACTTGGGTAGAACTCGTTTTGGCTGACAAACCAATTCGACTAAAAAAGTCATTGCCCAGTTTAGCTAATTCTTGTTTGTGGCTGTGATCTAAGAATTTAGCTAGTAAAATATTGCTTTGTTCCAAAAAGGCAATTAAATCACTTAAAAACAGATTCTCTTCAAGAATTTTTCTTTGCTGATTTTTTAGTTCATCAATTATGTTCTTTTTTTGGCTTTGATCAAGCTCTCGATCTTTTGCTATATCCCTAATTAATTTTTCTTGGCTCTCGATTTTATTGCCTCTAGCCAGTTTAAAAGTGTTACCGCTGAAACCTTGAATGAAAAAAGGACAACTAAAACTCTTACCAAACTTTTGCGGAAGATCTTGGCTAAAAAAATTACCACAAAACACAATAATTTCTTTTAATTCATCGAGGCTCAGACTATTTTGACTAGCCAGCCTTTTGAGCTCTAGGCGAAAATTATCAATATTGCCTTGATCAGTCATGCTTTCATTATAGACAGAAATTTAATGAGTGACTAGGCAAAAAAAATAAAAAATAGTATAATTTATCCTTGAATATGACTATTGATAATAGCTTGTCACCAGAAAGAGGTTTTTTTAGAGAGGCTGATAAAGGTAAGGGTGGTGGTGGAGAGGAAGATGATGAAAATAATGCTGCTGAAAAAAAAGATAAAGAGCCTTTGGATGTCTTAAGCCAGCTTAGAAACAATTTGAAAAAAATTGAGGCGCTAATTCGCGATTATGATCCCTTAGGCGCTACAGATTTATTGAGAAAATCTAGAGAGCTGATAAAGAACTACCAGCCTAGTTCTGAAGAAGAAAAAGCTGCTTTGCTTTTTTTTGTAAATAGACTGAAATTGAAAGCAGAGGCACTGCATTTTGATATGGATAATCTAGACAATGTTGTTAAAGATGATGATCAAAGATCAAAAGAAGATTCAGCTAAACCAGTCAAACACGTTAAAGAAGCTGAAGAGGCTGAAGAGGCTGAAGAAGCTGAAGAAGCTGAAGAGATTAATGGTAATGGAGGCGGTGGCGGCGGAGCTGATTCGGGTGATAATGGAGGCGGTGGTCCTGATAAAGATCCAAAAGATGAATCCGCTCGTTTATTATCAAGTTTTGACAATGAACTCAAAAATTTAGAAGTTCAATCTTTTGTTTTTGCAGACGATAGAGATTGGGTGGATGAAGCTTTTGAAACCATAAAGGAATATTTTTCTAGATTAAAAGAATCTACAAGTGTGAGCGAAGCGATTCTCAAAGAAAAAGAAACTAAAATGTTGCAGTTAGAGTACAAGAAGAGAAGAGAGGCGATGTTTAATACATTGTCTGATATGGAAAGAACAGAATATTTAACAGAAGGATTTTTTGCAAAAGCTCTTGAGGGTCCTGGTTTAAGTCGCATGAAGAACATTGTTGTTAGGCTTGAACAGTTGGATGGTGAAGAAAATAAGAAATATGCAGAAGATCTAAAAAAGGTGGAAAAACATTATAAATCAAGAAAGATGTTGCTTGTTACTTGGCTCTATGTCAGTCCTAAAGTGTTTGAAGGTTCTGGACCAGAGGGTGAGAGGAGTTCTTTTGGCCAGGTAGGCGATAATCAATTTCCTATTAAGGGTGAAGATTTTCAAGAATTAGTTTTGGGTGGTTTAGATTTTGATCCAGAGTTTGGCGGAATACTAAATCAAAAATTAGGTACTGAGAAAGTTTCAGTTGAAAAGTTTGGTGAGCAAATAGCTGAAGGTGAAAATCCTAGAGAAGAGAAAGAGGTCGGAGTAACTCTTTTTACTTTTTGCATGAGAGAATTTGATAAGGTGTATAAAAATAAAGAAGGTACGGGATATATTACTCCAGATGGTAAACCTCTTTCTAAAGAAGACGTTCAGAATAAGGGTGTTTTACAAGTAAATACCCAGAATTTGAGAGAAAACAAGAGTGTTTTGGTTAAATATGTTTCGGAAAAGGCAAAAAAATATGCCGAAGAACACAAAGAGCAGAATACTGGCCAAGAAGAATTAGAAATTGATGAGCATGCGGTTGATATAGCTTTTCGTACTCATTTGCTTTTAACCATGCATCATTGTCGTTATGCACAGGGTAGTCCTAGTTTGAAAGACGATTGGTATTATGCTTTTAATTGGCCGAATTATGTTCTTAAGTATCGTGAGAAAGGTGTTGATAAGTTTGATTGGAGAGCTACCATTCTCCAATTCGGAATAAGAGAAGGTTTTGAAGGAGAACGCGTAACTGATGATAATATTCTTGCCAAAATGTTTGACGCTTCAAAAGTTAGAGCTGTCAAAAGAAAATTGGAAAAAAGAGGAATGTTGGATGAAAGTGTTCGAGGTTTAAGGTCTTTGAGAGGTTTGATTAATGGTTATTCAATTCTTTTAGAGGATGTGTCACCTGAAGTAACCGAAGATGCTCCTGAAGTAAATAAACAACCAGATTATTCATTTCTAGCTCCTCCGCTTAGATATTTATTCCAAAAAGATAAAAAAGGAGAATTTGTTACTTTTTCAACAAATCAAGGAGTTGGAGGCGATCCTGTCTTTTTAGATGAAATTACTGATGAAAAAGGTAACATTTTATATGAATTATTTAATTATGAGGGTATTGGCAGTGATTTAATGGAGTATTACAACTGTATGAATCAGCATGGTATTAATAGTTTTCTAAATCAGTTTGTTAAAGCTGAGCGCTTTGAATTCATAGAGAATGCTACTAGTCCCAAGGTTCTAAAAAATTGGAAGAATGAGGCAAGATATGCTGCTCCACTCCTTCCAAGAGTTGGTAGATTTGCTCGAATGAGAATGGATGACTTTGGAGATCCGGTAAAAATGAATCCCGAAAGATATCCTACAGAAGAATCAAGAATAAAACCAAAAAAATCCGGTATTGATGAAGCTGTCATGGACAGGATATTGTACCAAATTATTTTCATTAATTGCATACTTCGTACTAGTTACACCATTGAAAAGAAATATTTTTGGTCAGATGTGGATTTAAAATCTTATCTTTTAAATCTCAGTAGTGAAAAAATTTTATCTACTGAAGAAGCAAAAGCAATTTTTGATGCCGTTGTAACTTATAGAGGACAAATAAAGATGTTTGTTAAAGATTTGGCGGATGGAACCGCAGAACAGGTTACAAAGCGTAATATTTTCAAATAACTTACATCTATTGTATTATTTTACAGAAGTTTTTCCAAGCAAAAAATATGTTTTCTGCTTGTGTAAAATGTGGGTTTATTAACCAACAATCGAATCAGCCTTTAGTTTTGCTAAAGAAACATTGTCCTGGTGATTATCTAGATTGTTGTCTTCATCTTTTTGTTTGTAGTGTTTCTTTAATTGTTCTTGTTGTTGGGCTAAAACTTGCTCTTCTTTTGCATTTTCCTTGATTATTTCTTTTTGTTGCCGTTCGTTTAGCAATTTATCTGTTGCCCTTTTATTTAGAGAATCACTGAGCTGGCCTAAGAAAATTTCTTTAATTTGTTTCATAAGATCACTAACCAACTATCTTTTTTGCTAATTCTTCTGGATTTTCCTCTGAATTGATTTGTTCGGGTGGTTGTTGTGAAGCTGGTATTGGTCTAGGAACGCTGCCAGCACTTCCTCTTCTTCCAGGAGTTCGAGTTTTTATATTACTTGATAATGTAGAAAGAATGTTGTCTTCAGCTGTAGTTTCTATATTTGTTTCCTTTTCTTTTTTCTGATCAGTAAATTGTTTCATAGCTCTTACGCTCAAATATTCTTGTCCTTGAGAAATAGCGGTTTCAGCTGTTCCCTTTATTAGTTTAGGAGCTTTGCTGATAACTGTTGGAGCAGCAGCCCCAAAAGCTCCACCCTTTAGCGCGCTCTGACCGGCCTGTTTAAATCTGTCTTCAATTGATGCTCCTTTACCTGCGGTAGCAAAACCACCTATTGCACCAAGTGCTCCTCCGCCTAGTCCCGTAGCTACTGATGCCCCAGCTCCAAGAACAGGTTTGCCAAATTTTAGACCTTGTTGTAATTGTTTTCCTGCCGCCCCGGCCAAACTTCCCACAATTCCATCCTCAACTCCTAGTTTCTTTTTTGCCTCTTTCATAATTTCTGGAATGACCAGTAAGATGCCTATGCCAACCAAAATAGGCATGGTTGCTGATTGACCAGATCCAATTAAAAATGGGGGCATAAAGCCACCAGAACCATATGTTCCTTGAGTGAGCATGCGATTAATTAATAGACAAATCATGACCAATGGCCACATTATCAAATTAGCTCCTAAGTTCTTTAGCCAAGACATAAAAGCATTTTGACCAGGGATGGCACCAACCATTAAAATTACTGGCGCGAGAACAATTTGTAAAATGATGGAAATATATGATTTTAATAATTCAAAGAAGATTTTGAAGGTGCCAATTAAGATAGCCAAACCTACAATTACTGTTGCACTGAGTGTGGATAACCAGTCCAATACTCCTTTGGCAAAGAACTCTTGGCCAAGCAAGCCTTCCATTAAACTTTCAACGGCTGTCGACATGTTATCCCAAAAATCAGTAAAAATAACCCCAACTAGCGTAAAGAAATTTCCCGTAATTAACTCTTGTCCGCCGTCAAATAGAGCAGCCAACATGTACATAACCACATACATTAGATCAATTAAAAAACCCGCAATGGCATAAGAAAAAGTCACTACCAACAGGGCTACAATTACACTAGGTATTGCTTGTTGAACAGTAACGGCTGCTTGCCCAATCTTAGCGCGAAACATGATCATAAATCCGATCACCAAAAAAATAATAACAAAAAATAAGTAGGCTATATTGCGAAAAGCTTTCCAAGTTTCAAGTACTGGATCTAAAGAAGAAAAACCCAACCCTTGGGCTTGCGCTTGAGGAATAATTTTGGCATTTTGTAATAAATCGGCCATATATGTTCTCGAACTGGCAGGAGGTTCATACATGGCGATAATACCGCTATTAACTACGCTAATTAAACCAGGGCCAACACTATCACGAAGCATGCTACTAGCAGTAGCTTCATCATCAGTTGGGGCTCCTAAGACATGTAAATTAATGACATTCAGCAAGTTGGAGCTAGTTTCAGTGACATGTTTTTCACTACTTACTCCTTCTTGGGTGATGCTGGTAGTCATGTTGTCGCTAGCTTCCTTGGATTGAAATTGGGCTTTTAACCAATCCCAAATACTAGCTTGAGCTGGTTTGGTGACTAGAGACCACGACACTAAGAAAGTGAGGACAAATATTAAAAGACGAGAAACACTTTTTCTCATACAGGACTTATTTTAATCGATTTTTGTCTCTTGTGCAAAGCGTAGTTTTGTTTTGACGCTTGACAAGCTATCAAAGAGTGATTAAAAATATCAAAAGTGATCGATCAAAACCAAGTTAAGCGTTTATTAGAATTTCTGTCGGCTAGTAAAAAAGTTTGTATTTTATGTATTGATACTCAACAACTAGAGTTGCTATTAGCAGTTTTAGCAATCTATTTGTTTTTGGATGAACTCGCTTCTGTTAAGAAAACAAAACTTAATTTAGGAAATATTAATCTTTTTTCTCCAGCAAAAATTGAAAAAAACTTTAAATCTCCAAGTAATTTAAAAAAATATTTAAAAAAAAATCAGTTGTTTGCCATTGCTCAACAAAATTTGGGTAGGGATAACCTGCTGATTAGTTTTCCTTATCAGCCAGAGCAAGTTGATAAGGTTTCCTATCATATTGGAGAAGATAATCAGCGCTTTTATTTAACTATTAAGCCAAAAGCGGGCAGTGCTCCGCTTGATAGCCGGCAAGTTGATTTTGCTTATACTGGTTCTAGTGCTGATTTATTATTGTTAATTGGGGTAAATGAGTTAGAAGATTTACAAGATCTATACTCTCATCATCAGCAGCTTTATCAAAATACTCCAATTATTACCATCAATAGCTTTTTGCCAGATTTTGGAACTTTAAATTTAGACATCAGTGGTAGTTCTGGTTATGGAGAGGCAATTTTTTATTTAATTAAGAGTTTGACCAATCTATTAGAAATTAATCTGAATGAGTTGCCGAGAATAAAACAAATAGCTACTTTACTATTTACTAGTATTGCTCAAAAGACTAATAAATTTACCAGTTCTAATATGACGGCAGATAGCTTTTTAGCTGTTGCTGAGTTACTTAAATTGGGAGCTGAACGTTTGGAAAATCAAACTGAAGTTGTTAGCAGTAAAACTGCGACAAAAAAAACCGAAAAAGCCTGAAAAACCAAAAAAGCCAGAAAAACTAAAAAAGCCAGCGCCAATTAATTGCTATTATTCATAATAATAGCGGTAGTCAAAACTCCAAGACGTTCAAACAATG
>LDZU01008375.1_pt1 | contig 14007 bp, 20 predicted proteins | sample 615531 | NCBI WGS metagenome assembly LDZU01 (sample SAMN03408293, study PRJNA278302) | terrestrial metagenome | isolation source: oil reservoir sample SB2 | place: USA: Alaska, North Slope, Schrader Bluff formation | collected 2011-09 | reverse complement strand
GAGAGGAGAAGAAGAGGAAGTAAGATATTTTTCTTTATTTCTTAACTGTATTTTACTATATACTCAATACTCGATACTGAATACTGATAATAGAGGGGTATAAGGGGGCGGAGCCTCCTGAATATCTGGCAGTATCGAAATTTCTATGATTTAGATACTGCAAGATAATATTAAGTATTATTTATTAAATAAGGAACAATATGTTTTGATTTTGATTTAGGGGTTCTCAAGGGGAAGGATTCCCCTTGAATATCTTGATAAAAGAAATAACCGATTAGTATTTTTTAGTAATTACGGAGGATATTATGTCTAGAATTGGTAAGTTACCTGTTGTAATACCGGAAGATGTTTTAGTTGAAGTAGACAACAGTATAATTAAAGTAAAAAAAGGTAATCAGGAATTAATTCATAAATTACCTCCTGGTATAAAAGTCCGATTAGAGGACCATAAAATTATAGTTGACCGGATAAGTGATTCAAGGATACATCGCTCTTTACATGGCTTAACCAGAAATATAATTTTTAATATGGTTAAAGGTATAAGTGAAGGCTTTGAAAAGACCTTAGAAATAAATGGTGTTGGATATAGAGCAGATGTCAAGGGAAGAGACTTAGAATTGAATTTAGGTTATTCTCATCCTATAAGAGTGAATGCTCCTGAAGGAATTGAATTTTATGTAGATAAACAAAAGGTTATTAAAATTAAAGGTGCTGATAAACAATTAGTTGGTAAAGTTGCTGCTGAAATTAGAAGCTTAAAAAAACCAGAACCTTATAAAGGAAAAGGTATAAGATATATTGATGAGCATGTTCGGCGAAAAGTTGGTAAAGCAGGAGCTGCTGTAGGTAGTAAATAACAATATTTAATGAAACAAGATCTAAAGAAGAGGGTCAAATTTATGAAAAATAAGAAAAAAATTGCTCGTTTAAGAAGAAAAAAAGGTATCAGAAAAAATATATTCGGTGATAGTGAACAACCACGCTTAACAGTATTCCGTAGTGCAAAACATATCTATGCACAAGCTATAGATGATGAAACTGGAAAAACATTGGTTTCAGAATCAACTTTGTCTCCTGCTATAAAAAAAGAAATTACTTATGGCGGTAATATTAAAGCAGCAGAAGTTACTGGTAAAATACTAACTGAAAAATTAAAGGAAAAAGGAATTAAGAAAATTGTCTTTGATCGTAATGGTTATTTATTTCATGGAAGAGTAAAAGCATTGGCTGACCAGATTAAATTAGAATAATTTAAAAAATATTTAAATATTTGTAAACCATTAAGGAAGGAGAGGAGATGAATAAGTGCAAAAAGCGATTGTTGAAGAACAAGAATTAAAAGAAAGTGTAATCTTTGTAAATCGAGTAAGTAAAGTAGTAAAAGGTGGCAGAAGATTTGGTTTTAGTGCTATGGTTGCTGTAGGAGATGGTAAGGGATTTGTAGGTATTGGATACGGGAAAGCAAAAGATGTTTCGGACGCAATTCGGAAAGCTGCTATTAAAGCTAAAAATAACATGCATAAGGTAAAAATAAAAAATGGAACAATTACTCACGCGGTTACCGGTATTCATGGTGGAGCTAAAGTATTTTTACGGCCAGCTTCTCCTGGAACTGGTGTTATTGCAGGAGGTCCAGTCAGAGCAATAATTGAAGCAGCAGGAATACAGGATATTCTTACTAAATCTTTGGGAAGTGATAATAATTTAAATGTAGTTAAAGCGACCATGAAAGCTTTATTAACCTTAAAAAGTGCCAGAGAAGTTGCTAAGTTAAGAGGCATTCCAGTAGAAAGAATATTTAGTTAATTAGGATTGAGGGAGGAAATTATAGTGAAATTAAACGAGTTGAAACCTAATACTGGATCAATCAAATCAAAAAAAAGAGTGGGTAGAGGTAATGCATCGGGACATGGTACTACTTCTGGTAGAGGGACAAAAGGACAAAATAGTCGTTCAGGCTCTAGCATTAGACCTTATTTTGAAGGCGGACAGATGCCTTTAAGTAGACGAGTACCTAAGCGTGGGTTTCGAAATGTTTTTAGTAAAAAATATGCTATTATCAATGTTGGTGAATTAAATAGGTTTAATGAAGACGAAATAATTACACCTGAACGGTTATTACAAGAAGGCATGGTAAATAAAATTAGGAATGGTATAAAAATATTGGGTAAAGGAGCAATTAATAAAAAGTTCACTATTAGAGTACATAAAATTAGTAAAGGAGCAATTAATAAAATTGAATCTGCTGGTGGGAAGGTTGAGGTGATATAAGTGCTGGAACAGCTACGTAGTTTGTTTAAAATTCCTGACTTAAAAAGTCGTTTATTATTCACTTTAGCTATGCTAGTTGTAGTAAGGTTAGGAAGTCATATTCCATTACCCGGCATTGATAAACAAGCTTTAGCTAATTTATTTGCTCAAGGTGGTATTCTTGGTTTTTTCGATCTTTTTGCTGGCGGAGCATTAAGTAGATTTTCACTTTTTGCTCTTGGAATTATGCCTTATATTAATGCCTCTATTATTATGTCTTTATTGCAGTCCGTTATTCCTTTATTTGAACAATGGTCTAAAGAAGGAGAAGAAGGCAGAAATAAACTGAATCGTATCACTCGCTATGGGACAGTTGTACTCGGATTAATCCAGGCAGTAGGTATTAGTGCCTGGTTAGAAAGTTTGCAGGTATTAATGATAACTGGTTTATTATTTAGAATTTTATTAGTTATTAGTTTAACTGCAGGTACTTGTTTTTTAATGTGGTTAGGTGAACAAATAAGCGATTATGGAATTGGCAATGGTATCTCGATTATCATTTTTGCTGGTATTGTTGCTAGAATTCCATCCGAAATTATTCAAACTTGGAGTTTGTTAAAAGTAGGGGAGATAGGTATAATATCTATTATTGGATTATTGGCGGTAGTTATATTAGTAATTGCTGGGGTTGTTGCTATTCAACAGGGACAAAGACGCATACCAGTACAATATGCTAAAAGAGTAATAGGTCGAAGATTATACGGCGGACAAGGCACTCATATTCCCCTAAGAGTAAATCAAGCCGGAGTTATTCCCATTATTTTCGCCTCAGCCATTCTTATATTTCCAGGAACTATTGCCCAATTTTTTCAGAGTTCAACATTTATGCAAAAAGTTGCTGAAGCACTGTCTCCTGGTACAGCATTATATCTTATTTTATATACTATTTTAATTATTGTTTTTACTTTTTTTTATACTGCAATTACTTTTAATCCTCAAAATTTGGCAGATAATCTGAAAAAATATGGTGGGTTTATTCCAGGTAGAAGACCAGGTAAAGCAACTGCAATGTATATTGATCAAATTACGACTCGAATTACTTTAAGTGGTGCCATATTCCTGGCTATTATTGCTATTTTACCAAATATATTGATTGAAATTACTGGTATCACTACTATTTATTTCGGTGGAACCTCAGTTCTTATTATGGTGGGAGTAGCCTTAGAAACAGTACAACAAATTGAGTCACATATGCTAATGCGCCATTATGAAGGATTTATAAAGAAATAGTATGAGGAATTAATATGATTATTATTTTATTAGGACCACCAGGAGCAGGGAAAGGTACTATTGCTCAAGAGTTAAACAAGAAAATGGAAATACCTATAATAGCTACTGGAGATATTTTAAGAAATGCTATTAAAGAAGAGACTGATTTAGGGAAAAAAGTAAAAAAGTATGTAAATTCAGGTAAATTAGTACCAGATAACTATGTTATGAAGATTGTCGAAAACAGAATTAGAAAAGAAGACTGTCAAAGAGGATTTATATTTGATGGTTTTCCCAGGACAATTCATCAAGCTGATGATCTTGATTTACTAATCAAACATTTAAATAAGAATATTAACCAGGTTTTTTATTTTGAAGCTTCTTATAAAGTAATTGTTGAACGTTTATCAGCAAGAAGAGTCTGCCTACAATGTGGAACTATCTATAATCTTAATTATAATCCACCAGATATCATTGATAAATGTAATCAATGTGGTGGTGAATTAATCCAAAGAGATGATGATAAAGAAGAGACTATAAGGAGACGATTAGAAATTTATCATAAAGAAACTTTACCATTAGTTGATTATTATCAAAAAAAGAATATTTTAACAAAAATTGATGCTGATCAAGATGTAGAAGTTAGGTTTAAAAAACTATGGGATAGATTAATTGAATTAGGTCTTACTGAAAGTAAATAATGATGGTAATCATAAAGACAGATAAAGAAATTGAAAAAATTAGGAAAAGTTGTCAGTTAGCAGCAAATACCTTAAAATTTGTTGCTGAAAAAATAAAGCCTGGTCTAAAAACAGAAAAGTTAGATCAAATTGCTGAGTATTTCATTAAAAAGCAGGGAGGTTTACCCTCTTTTAAAGGATATGGCCCCAAAGGAAATGAATTCCCTGCTTCAATATGTGTTTCGATTAATGATGAAATCGTACATGGAATTCCTGGAGATAGAATTTTAGAGGAAGGCGATATTGTTAGCATAGATATTGGTACTAATCTTAACGGGTATTTTGGGGATATTGCCGCTACATTTGGAGTTGGCGAAATAAATGATATTGCTAAAAAATTAATTAAAACAACCCAGGCCTGTTTATTTGATGGTATAGAAAAAGCAATAGAGGGAAACTTTATTGGCGATATAGCATATGCTATTCAATCTAGGGCAGAGTACAATCATTTTTCAGTAGTGAGGGAATACGTTGGTCATGGAGTAGGATTGCAAGTGCATGAGGACCCACAAATTCCGAACTATGGAAAACCAAAAACTGGGCTAAAATTAGAAAAGGGAATGGTAATTGCTATTGAACCAATGGTTAATGAAGGTGATTATAAAACAGTATCCGGTGTTAATGGCTGGATAGTAAAAACTGCTGATGGTAGCTTATCTGCTCACTTCGAACATACTATTGCCATTTACGAAGAAGGAAATGATATTTTAACTGATTAAAACTAAAATAATAAAATTAAAATATTAAAATGTTTTTCTCTTTTTATTTTTTAAATGGAGAATTGTAAGATGGGAAAAGAAAAATATGTTGAAATGAAGGGAAGAGTAATCCAAGCTTTACCGAATGCCACTTTTAAAGTTGAGTTGGAGAATGGTTGTGTAATTTTAGCTCATATTTCTGGGAAGATTAGAATGAATTTTATTCGTATATTGCCTGGTGATAAAGTAAAAGTGGAGATATCTCCCTATGATTTAAGTCGCGGTAGAATTGTATATAGGCTATAGAGCAAATTTAAATGCTATAATTTAATAATGTATTATTAATACAAATTAAAATAAGTTAATAACTAAGGGTAGAGTTTTTAGAGAGGAAAGAGATAAAATGAAAGTCAGGTCATCGGTTAAAAAAATATGTGAAAAATGCAAGTTAATTAGAAGACATGGTAAAATATTAATTATATGTAATAATCCTAAGCATAAACAAAAACAGGGGAAATAAAACAGGGAGGAGTTAACCCTTATGGCTAGAATTAGCGGTGTTGATTTACCAAAAAACAAAAATATTGAATGTGCTTTAACTTATATCTATGGAATAGGTTTTAGCCTATCTCGTAAGATATTGAAAGAGGCTGGAATAAATCCTCAAACTAAAGTTAAGGATTTGAAAGATGATGAAATTAATAAAATAAGAGATGTTATTGATAAAAATTACAAAGTTGAAGGAGAACTTAGGAGTCAGGTATCTTCTGATATTAAAAGATTAATGGAGATTGGTTCTTATCGTGGGTTAAGGCATAAAAAAGGTTTACCAGTAAGAGGTCAAAGAACCCGTACCAATGCTAGGACGAGAAAAGGTCCCAGGAAGACCGTTGGTGTCAAGAGAAGTAAATAATAAATATCAATAATGGATATCTTTGATAATTTCAAGTAAAAGGAAAGGGGATAAGTGGATTGGTTGCTCAAAAACAGAGTAAAAAAATACGAAAGAAAAAAATTAAAAAGAATATATTAAAGGGAATTGTTCATATTCAGTCTACATTTAATAATACCATTGTCAGCATTTCTGATTTAGATGGTAATATTGTTTCTTGGGCAAGTGCTGGGTCAATTGGTAATAAGGGCAGCAAGAAAAGTACTTCTTTTGCTGCTCAAAAAACAGCAGAAGAGGCTGCTAAAAAAGCAATGGATCAAGGTATGAAAGAAGTTGATGTATATGTAAAAGGCCCCGGCTCTGGTAGGGAAACTGCCATACGTGCATTACAGGCTATAGGTTTTAAAATTAACACCATTAGAGATGTTACTCCTATTCCGCATAATGGTTGTAGACCTCCCAAACAGCGTAGGGTTTGATAAAAATATTTTACTTTGAGTAAAAGTTATCTAGTATCTGTATTTCGAAAAAATTCGATTTTAATAATTTGTTTAAAAAATTACTAATTAGGATAAGTTTATATATTTAACTCAGGAGGTATTTATGGCAAGATACACAGGTCCTGTTTGTCGTTTGTGTCGCCGAGAGGGATCTAAATTATTTTTAAAGGGAGATCGTTGCTATACTGATAAATGTTCTTTAGAAAGAAGGACTTCTGAACCAGGGAAATCTGCTCAATCTAAGAGGATAAAAAAATTAACTAACTATGGAATGCAATTAAAAGAAAAGCAGAAGATGAAAGCAACATATGGTTTATTGGAAAAACAATTCAGTAATCTTTTTAAAAAGGCTGAAAAAAAACATGGCATAACTGGAGATAATCTTATTCAACTATTAGAAAGGAGACTGGACAATGTAGTTTTCCGTTTAGGATTTGTTAAATCAAGGGCTCAAGCAAGACAAATTGTAAGACATGCCCATATTTTAGTTAACGGCAAAAAAGTAAATATTCCTTCTTACCTGGTAGAAGTAAATGATATTATAGAAATTAAAGAAAAAAGTCAATTAATTCCCAATTTTAAAGAATTAAAAGAAGGGGAAATAGATATAAATATACCAGCCTGGCTTGAAGTTGATAGGAAAAATTTAAAGGGTAAGGTTGTTAAATTACCTTCTAAAGAAGATCTTGATTTGCCTGTTGATGAAAAATTAGTCGTTGAATATTATTCTAGATAATTTGAAAGGGCATTAATATTTTTGGAAGGAGAGGTTATCAGTTGTTAGATATAGATATAAATGACATTAAAATAAGAGTGGAAAATTTAACTGATAGTTATGGTAGATTTATTATTGAACCTTTAGATAGAGGATATGGCATTACTTTAGGGAACTCTTTGCGAAGAGTGTTATTATCTTCTCTATCTGGTGCCAGTGCTACTGCTATAAGATTTGAGGGAATTGTTCATGAATTTTCTACTATACCTGGTGTCAAAGAAGATGTAAATGAAATTATTTTAAATATAAAAGAAATTGTTTTTAAGATGTATGGGAGCAAATCAGAGACACTTCGCTTGAAAGTAAGTGGTAAAAGAGTTGTAAAAGCAGGTGATATTACTCCTAATATCAATGTAGAAATTTTGAATCCAGGGCATAAAATAGCAACATTGAGTAATGAGGGGAAATTAGATATGGAAATATTGGTTGAAGAGGGCACTGGATACGTTGCTACACCAGAAAATAAGAAAAAAGGTCAAGCAATTAATTTTATAAATATAGATTCCTTATTTTCACCGGTAATTAAAGTTTCTTATACTATTGAAAAAGCAAGTTCTGCTCAATTTATGGATTGTGAAAAATTAATTATAGATATTCATACTAATAAAAGTATCTTGCCAGACGAGGCACTAAGTAAATCGGCTAATATATTGATTAAATATTTAAAAGTATTTAATCAATTCTCTCCTGATGAAGTAAGTTCAGAGGCCAAACAGATTACCAGTGATGAAAATGAAGGTGCCGAACAAAAAAAATTATTAGAAAAGTCTATTGAAGAGTTAGACTTATCAGTTAGGTCTTATAACTGTCTAAAAAAATCTAATATCAATACCCTCGGAGAAATTATTAATAAGACTGAAGAGGAAATAATGTCTATTAAAAATTTAGGAAAAAAATCTTTTGAAGAAATTAAAGAAAAGGTAAAAGAATTTGGTTATTGTCTAAAAGGTTCTAATTAAAAGAAGGAGACAGTCTGATGAGGCACAGAGTATTAAAAAGAAAATTAAATGTAGATAGTAGTCATCGAAAGGCATTATTAACTAATTTAGCCATTTCTATGATTATAAATCGTAAAATAAAGACAACCTTACCTAAAGCAAAAGAGTTACAAAAATATTTAGAGCATATTATAACCATAGCAAAGGAAGATAATTTCCAAGCCAAAAGGAAAGTATTCCAGATAATTCAAAATAAACAGGTGTTAAAGCTGCTTTTTGAAGAAATTGGTCCTCAATATAAAGAAAGAAACGGTGGTTATATTAGAATAATAAAAGCAGGTTTTCGAAAAGGGGACTCAGCACCTATGGCTATAATTGAGTTTGTTAAGTAAATATTTTTAATATAATTTATTAAAGTTAAATTATTTGGATATTATAACTAAATATTCAAGAGGGAATCCTTCCCTTTGAAAACCCCTGAATTAACTTCAAATTCTAATATTTATAATTCTCTATAATATATTTATTCTCTTTGTATTTTTAATAAATGTCGAAATTTCTTTGAAATTCCGATACTAAAATAAATAGAGTTAAGCCTCTCTAAGAGACTACTTAAAGCCATCAGCTTGCGGATTGGTTGCTTATTGATTTAATTAATAACAAAAAGGAATTAACGCTTTGATAAAATTTAGTAACGTCACCCATTTTTATAATGATGGTCAAGAAAATAAAATTACTTCTTTGTCTGAAATAAATTTTGAAATTCAAAAGGGAGATTTTATTGCTGTTATTGGTGCCAATGGTTCTGGAAAATCAACATTAGCTAAACATATCAACGGGTTATTGTTACCATCTCAGGGAGATGTATTTGTTGAAAATTATAATACTAAAGACCAGGAAAATATTTGGGAAATTAGAAAAAAGATTGGTATGGTATTTCAAAATCCTGATAATCAATTAGTTGCTACAACTGTTGAAGATGATATTGCTTTTGGATTAGAAAATATAGGAATGGAAGAGGAGGAAATGAGAAAAAGAGTTGATTGGGCGTTAAATATAGTTGGTTTAAATGAACTTCGGAATAGTGAACCACATTTACTTTCTGGTGGACAAAAACAAAAAGTAGTAATTGCTGGTGCCCTGGCAATGCATACTTCCTATTTGATTTTAGATGAACCTACCTCTATGCTTGATCCAAAAGGAAGGAAAGAAGTTTTAGAAATAATTAAGAGATTAAATAGAGAGGAAAAGATAACTATTGTTTATATTACTCAATTTATGTCAGAGGCAGCTGAATTTAATAAAATTATGGTATTAGACAGAGGTAAAATAATACTTAATGATGTTCCAAAGGAAATTTTTAAGCAAGCGGATCTATTATTAAAGCTAAGCCTGGAAATACCACAAATTACCAAATTAGCCAGGCAACTTTCTGAAAATGGCCTTAACATTCCTGCTAATATTTTAAAGGAAGAAGAAATGATGGAATATTTATGTTTATATATTTAAAGGATGTTTCTTACACTTATAATTTGAATATGCCATTTCAAACAGAGGCAGTAAAATCAATTAATATTATGATCGAAAAGGGGGAATTTATTGGTATTATTGGTCATACCGGTTGTGGGAAAACAACATTACTGCAATTGATCGATGGTTTATTAGAACCAACAGAAGGTCAAATATTAATCGATGGCATTGATATACATAAAGATAAAAATAAATTAAAAGAGGTGAGGAAAATAATAGGATTAGCTTTCCAGTATCCTGAAAATCAATTTTTTGAAGAGACTATCTTCCAAGAGATTGCTTTTGGCCCTAAAAATTTAGGCATATCTGATGATAAATTGAAAGAAATGGTAAAAAAAGCTTTAGAAATGGTAGGTATGGATTATTATGCCTATAAAGATAGGTCTCCTTTTAGCCTTAGTGGAGGAGAAATGCGCAGAGTTGCCATTGCTAGTGTTCTGGCTATTGATCCGGAAGTAATTATTTTAGATGAACCAACTGCTAGCTTAGATCCCCAAAGTCGTGATAAATTATTGGCGGTTATTAAAAATCTATATCAAAGATATAAAAGAACCATTATCCTGGTGTCTCATAATATGGAAATTATAGCGGAATTAACCAAAAGACTTATTGTAATGGAAAAAGGTAGAATTGTAATGGATGATGCCCCCAGAAAAATATTTCAGGAATCTATTGAAAAGTTAGAAAGTATTGGCTTATCTCTACCCCCAGTAACTTATCTCATGTATAAATTAAAAAAGATTGGGAAACCGGTTACTTCAGGAATATTAACAATAGAAGAAGCTAAAGAAGAGATTTTAAAATTGATAAAGAAAAGATAGAAAAAATGAAATTTTCGAGAAATATCACTATTGGCCAATATATTTATCAAGATTCGCTAATTCACAAATTAGACCCCAGGATAAAAATAATTACCACAATATTTATAATTATTTCAGTATTTCTAATAAAATCGTGGTTTGGATTTTTAATAATTGCTCTTTATCTTTTTATTAATATTATTCTATCCAAAGTTCATCCTAAATTTGTCTTAAAGGGAATCAAACCGCTTATAATTATAATAATTATAACTTTAATTATTCATTTTTTTACTACACCAGGGGAAGTAATTTATCACATTTGGATTTTGAATATTACCAAAGAAGGAATTCAGAGAGGCCTTTTTATAGCTGTTAGATTGTTTCTTTTAATTATATCGACATCCTGGCTCACTCTAACCACTTCTCCCATAGCTCTTACTGATGGCATAGAAAAATTGTTATCCGTGTTAAAGTTTGTCAAGGTACCAGCTCATGAAATTGCTATGATGATGACTATATCACTTCGTTTTATTCCCACTTTAATGGAAGAAACCGAAAAAATAATTAAAGCCCAAATGGCACGAGGAGCTGATTTTGAGAGTGGTAATTTGATAAAACGTATTCAAAATTTTTTACCAATCATTATCCCCCTCTTTATTAATGCTTTTCATAGAGCTGATGAGCTCGCTATAGCCATGGAAGCCAGATGTTACCGAGGTGGTAAGGGAAGAACGCATTATCGTAAACTGATGATTAGCATTATCGATCAGATTTTTTTTATTATTACTCTTTTTGTTATTTCGATTGCCTATTTGGTTGTTTTTTAAAGGAAAGATATAAAAGATATAATGGAATTAAAAAATATTAAATTGACTATTTCTTATGATGGGTCGGATTATTCTGGATGGCAAAGGCAAAAAGATAAGAAGACCATTCAAGGTATTATTGAGGAAGCCATAAGAAAAATTACTGGTGAGACAGATTTAAAGTTATATGGTTCTGGGAGAACAGACGCTGGAGTTCATGCTATAGGTCAGGTTGCCAATTTCAAGACTAGGTCTAATATTCCAATTGATAGATGGCCGCTTATCTTAAATAATTTACTACCTCGAGATATTAGAATTAAATTTGCCAAAAAAGTTGATAATGATTTTCATGCCCGTTATGACGCTAAAAGTAAAGTATATAAATATTATATAATGAATAAGCTTACTAAATCAAAATTATTTACTGCCAAAGATACTTTTTTAAGTAGGTATTGTTATTATGTAAATGATAGTTTAGATATTGAAAAGATGAAAAAAACTGCCCAATATCTTATAGGGAATCATGATTTTAGTGCCTTAAGTTGTTTAAATCAAAATAAGAATAAATTACCTAAAGATAGAGTAAGAAATATCAAACATATTACTATTGTGAAAAGAGGTAAATTGATTTCCTTTACCATTGAAGCGGATGCTTTTTTATATAAGATGGCAAGAATAATAGTGGGTACCCTAATAGATTTTTCTAGAAATAAAAGAGAACCCGAAGAAATAAGAGAAATTCTAAAAAATAGAGATAGCCAGAAATCTGGAAATGTAGTTCCTGCCAATGGATTATACTTAGTTAAGATAAAGTATAAATAAAAATATTTTATTCTTAGAAAAAAATTTAAAATATTTCTGAACATTATTATTCCAATCCTCAAATTTCCTTGACATTAACTATTAAATATATTAAAATTTCTATATTATTTGACAGTATATTTTGTAGTATCGGAATTTCAATAATTTCGATACTACAAAATAATATAAGTTTTATTTCTTCAATAAGGAACAATATATTTTGATTTTGACTTAGAGGTTCTCAAGGGAAACACCCTGTCCTTGCGGGACACCCCTCTAAAGAGGGGAATACTTCTCCTTGAATATCGGAATTGCAAAGCAATTTTGATATTCTTAAAAATCTTTATCTTTAATTTAGATAAATTATATTCTAATACCAAATTCCTCTCCCTTAGAAGGGGGAGGAAAGGTGAGGGTGATAATAGAGGGGTTTCAGGGGATACCTCCCCTGAATATCTTGTTGTAAAACAAGATAGCATTTCTTGAAAGGTATTTTTATTTATTTTTTAATTAGAATTTACTATATACGTAATACGTAATACGGTATACTAATTTGAGGGGTTTCAGGGGATACCTCCCCTGAATATCTTGACCAGCAGTGTATGGAGGTAAAATTGGACGAAAATAGAGAAAATAAAAAAAATATTACTAGAAATTGGTATTTAATTGATGCTGATGGAAAAATATTAGGAAGAATGGCAACAGAGATAGCTACTATTTTGCGTGGTAAAAATAGAGTTAACTTCGACAAATCCCTGGATTTGGGTAATTATATAATTGTAATTAATGCTAAAAAAATTAGATTAACAGGTGAAAAAGAAAAACAAAAACTATATCGACATCACACTGGTTACCCTGGTTCTTTAAAGGAGATTACCTATAAAGCAATGATTCAAAAAAAACCTGAGTTAGTCGTCGAAAATGCAGTTAGAGGAATGCTTCCTAAAAATAAACTTAGTCGCTCTTTAATAAAAAGATTAAAAGTTTATAGAGGTAGTCAGCATCCCCATAGTGCTCAAAAAATAGAAATATTGAATTAAACAAAAAGGAGGTACTCTGCTTGTCAGTAAGTCATTTTTACGGAACTGGAAGAAGAAAAACTGCGGTTGCTAAAGTTTGGATAACACCTGGTAAAGGGAATATTACCGTTAATAATAGACCTTATAAAGAATATTTTACCAATCAAGTAAATATTTTAGAAGTTGAAGAGCCACTAAAAATTGGACAGAAAATTAACGAGTTGGATGTTAACGTCCAGGTATCGGGAGGAGGGGTTACCGGACAGTCTGGGGCTGTAAAGCATGGGATTGCTAGGGCTTTAGTAGAATATGAACATTCCTTAAGAACAATTTTAAAAAAAGAGAAAATGCTTAAGCGCGATGCTAGAATGAAAGAAAGAAAAAAATATGGGCAGAGAGGTGCGCGAGCACGCTATCAATTCTCTAAACGTTAAATTGAATATCTTTTTTACCTGTTTAGTTGATTATTTTATGAATAGCCACATCATTATAGATTTTAGTTAAAATAGAAGTGATGATGGCTTTTTTTTATTTTATATTATCAGAATCTTAAAAAAATTAAGATTCTATAAGACAAAACTTACTGAGGTAAAAAGTCATTATGCCATTGCTTCGTAGTTATGCTCATCGCTAGGACAAACAAAATATATTTTTTTAAATGGAATTTTCTTTGAAGGGTTTCAGGGGATACCTCCCCTGATTATCGGAATTGTAAAGCAATTTCGATATTCTTAAAAAACAATTATTTTATAGTATCGGAATTTCAAAAAAAGTTCCGATACTATAAAATATTCTTTATAAATACCAAGACGAAATATAGAAGATAAAATATCAAAAAGAATAATAAACATTATAGGTTGATGTTAATTCAGGGATTCTCAAGGGGAAGTATTCCCCTTGAATATCTTGAATAAATAAAATAAGTAATATCAATATACTAACCCTCTTACTCTAAACCTCTCCCTTAGAAGGGAGAGGAAAGGTGAGGG
>LDZU01000117.1_pt1 | contig 14044 bp, 11 predicted proteins | sample 615531 | NCBI WGS metagenome assembly LDZU01 (sample SAMN03408293, study PRJNA278302) | terrestrial metagenome | isolation source: oil reservoir sample SB2 | place: USA: Alaska, North Slope, Schrader Bluff formation | collected 2011-09 | reverse complement strand
AAGAAAAATATCTTACTTCCTCTTCTTCTCCTCTCCCTCGAAGGAGAGGGTTAGGGTGAGGGGGTCAGAATATATTGTTCCTTATTTCAGAAAGAGTATTTTATAGTATCGAATTTTTTTGAAATTCCGATACTACAAGATATTTAAGAGAAATTCTCACCATTAACAATTCCTGAAATAACTTCAAGTTAGCGAGTTTATTTAATCGATATACGTTATACGTTATACGATATACTATATGGACAGGGTGTTTCCCTTGATAACCCTTAAATTAACATCAACCTATAATTTTTATTATTCTTTTTGATATTTTATCTTCTATATTTTGTCTTGGTATTTTTAAATAATATTTAATAGTATCGGAACTTTTTTTGAAATTCCGATACTATTAAATATTATTTTCTAAATTTTACCTCATAAAAGGGATTAATGATTTTTTACTAACATTTTGCTGTTTTAAATATTTTTTCATTTTAAAAAATTGATTTAATAATCTATTTACTTCACTTACCGACGTTCCACTACCTTTAGCAATTCTTCTTCTTCTACTGCCATTTATTATGTGCGGTTCTAATCTTTCTTGTCTGGTCATAGAGCAGATTATTGCTTCTACTTTGATTAACCCTTTTTCTCCATTATCAATATTTTGTTTAACGTTTTTAAGGGAACCAGTAAATTGAGCAGGCATCATATTAAAAATGTTTTCCAGAGAACCTATTTTTTTTAATTTCTTCAATTGTTCATAAAAGTCATTAAGATCAAATTGCTCTCTAAATTCTTTTTTGCTCATATTTTGTAATTCATTTCGTTCATAATTTGCTTCAATCTTTTCAATTAAGGTTAGAGTATCACCCATCCCCAATATTCGAGAAGACATTCGGTCGGGGTAAAAAGGCTCTAAATCAGTAATTTTTTCTCCCACACCTATAAATTTGATAGGCAAATTAGTTATACCTCTAATGGATAAAGCAACTCCACCACGAGCATCACCATCTAACTTGGTTAAGATAAATCCATTTACTCCAATTTCATTATGAAAATCGTTAGCAACCCTCAAGGCATCTTGACCCATCAGGGCATCTAATACTAATAAGGTCTCATGAATTTCTAAAGTATTTTTTATATCCTTTAATTCCTGGATAAGTTCCTGGTCTATATGTAATCTACCGGCTGTATCGATAATAATGACATCATTTTTGGGCTCTTTAATCAATTGCCTTAAAGTTAGAATAGTTTGTAGAGCACCTTCGTTATTCCCTATGGTAAATACATCTATTCCAGCTTTTTGACTCATAAGCAGTAATTGTTCAATCGCCGCTGGTCTTGTTTTATCACCGGCAACTAATAATGGTACATGTCCCTCATTTTTTAGGTGATAAGCTAATTTAACTGCAGTAGTTGTCTTACCAGAACCTTGTAAACCAATAAGCATAATTATTGTGGGAGCAGTTTTTCGGATTTTTATTTCACTCTGTCTTTCTCCCAATGTTTCAGTAAGAACTTCATGAGTCATTTTAATCATTTGTTGTCCCGGAGTTAATGCTTCAGAAAGTTTGGACTGAGTAGCCAATTGTTCCAACTTTGTGACAAAATCTTTAACTACTTTATAATTTACATCCGCCTCTAATAAAGCAAGTTTAATTTCTCTTAAAGATTGCTTAATATCAGCTTCTGAAATTTTGCCCTTTTCTTTTATTTTAGCTAATACTATTTGTAACTTTTCTGCTAATTTTTCTAACATTATTATTCACCCAAAAAGTAAGTAAAAATAATAAATCTTTAACAGTATATAGAAAATTGCGGTAAGTGTCAATCGAGTAATGCTTCGATAAATTTTTCTGGTTCATATTCGCATAAATCACTGAGCTTTTCACCAAAAGTAATGAATTCAACTGGTATTGATAAGTCTTTTTGAATGGTTAGTATTATTCCTCCTTTTGCTGTGCCATCTAATTTGGTTAAAGCCAGACCAGAAATATCCAGAGATTCATTAAAATAACGAGCTTGAATGAGTCCATTTTGACCGGTGGTAGCATCAATTACCAGTATATTATTTAAGGAAGCTTCTGGTGCATTTTTTATTATTACCCTCTTTATTTTTTCCAATTCTTTCATTAAATTATGATAGGTATGTAATCTTCCTGCAGTATCAATAATTAATAAATTCTTTTTTTTAGCCTTAGCAGATTGTAAACCATCAAAGACTACCGAAGCAGGGTCGGAACCTGCCTTTGTTTTTAATATTTCTACTCCTGCTTGCTGTGCTAGATAAGTTAATTGTTCTATGGCACCAGCTCGAAAAGTATCAGCCGGAATTAATAAGGAAGTGTAACCTTTATTCTTATAGTAATAGGCAAGTTTACCAGCAAAGGAAGTTTTCCCGGTGCCATTAACACCAGCAATCATTATAATATTTAATACTTCAGGATTTATAAGAAAATTAGTTTTTTTGGGAGGAGTCATATCCAGTAATATCTGCTTCAACTGTTTTTTAAAGTAATTAAAATCATTCATTTTAAATTGATGTAGATTCATTTTTTGAAATTGCATTAAGATTTCTGCAGTTGTTTGTGGGCCAAGATCAGAAAGTATTAATAATTCTTCCATTTTTTCTAAAAAAACATTTCTATCTTTTATTACATCTGTGAATAAAACATCATATTTATCAATTAAGTTATCTCTGGTTTTTTTTAAACCTATTTTTAGAGTAGATAGTAAAGTATTAATTTTACTGCCCTTCCCTTTCTACCATTTTTACAGACATTAATTTTGAAGTACCATATCCATCCATAGTGATACCATATAGAGCATCAGCTGCTTGCATAACTTCTTTTTGATGAGTGATGATAATTATTTGGGCATCCCTGAATTCTTCATTTTTTAAAAAAGAGGCTAACCGAATTGCATTAGCTTCGTCTAAGGCTGAATCAATTTCATCAAAAAAGCAAAAAGGAGTAGGATTTGCTTTCCATAAAGCAAACAAAAGGGCAATGGCAGTTAATGCTTTTTCTCCTGTTGAAAGTAAAGAAATATTTTGAATTTTTTTACCAGGTGGCTGAACCATAACTTCTATTCCAGCCTCTAACAACTTTCTGCCATTAGTGAATTCTAAAGATACTTGACCTCCTTGAAAAAGCTTTTGAAATATTTCTTTAAAATTATTATGAACAGCAAGAAATGTTTGGTAAAAGTGATTTTCAGCAATTTGATCAATTTCATTAATCAGAGAAATTAATTTCTCTTTGGCTTGTTTAATTTCTTCTTTTTTAGCCTTAAGCTCAGTGTATCGAGTATACTGTTCTTGATATTCTTGATCTGCATCAAAATTGATCTGTCCCATGAGTTTGATCTGTTCCTTATATTGAGTAATTTGATTTAAAGCCTCTTTTTGGTTTTCAGCATAATTTTTAGACAAAAGAACTTCATTAAGCGTGGAATTGTATTGATTTTCAATGGTATAAAACAGGTGATTAATTTTTTCTTGATATTGTACTTTCAAGAGCTCACCTTCATGGAAGACGTTTTTCTTTTGGTCAAGTTTCTTTTGGTCTATTTCCATATTTTCACGAGTTTTGCTTAGCATATCTTCTTTTTCTTTCAAAATTTCTTTTATTTTATTTATACTATCATTCACTTTTTCTTGATTTATGATAATAAAATTAAGTTTTACTTTTAGTGTATCTTTCTCATTCGTTAATTGTAATAGCTCTTTATTATAATACTCTACCTTTTCTTGCCGTTTTTTTTCTTCTTGCTGATTATTTTGGATAAAATGGCTCATTTCTTGTTTTCTTTCCTGTAGTAATCTCTCCCTTTCCTTGTTCCAGTTGATTTTCATTTTTATATTTTCTATATTTTTTTTAATTTCATTAATATTTTTATTACAGCTAACCTGGTATCTGGCAAGACAGTTTAAATAGGAAGAATATTCTTTAAAGTATTTTTCAATATCTTTAAGATATAAATTTATAGTTTTAAGTTCTTCTACCAAATTTTTCTTCTTATCTTGTTCATCAATTTTTTTATTAGCTAATGTTTTTAATAAATTTTCCAAATCTATAATATTTTTCTCTATTTCTGACAATTTACTTTTATTTTTACCATATTCTGCTAAATGATATTCTAATTGTTTTATTACACTTTTAAGATTATCATTAAGTTTATGATATTTTACATTTTGATTATCTAAATCTACATTTTTTACTTTTATCTGATTAGAAATGAATTTTATTTCTTGTTCTAATGCTAATACTCTATTGGATGTGAAAAAATTATTATCTTTTACTTTATCGTTAAATTCGAAATTCAAAGAAATAATTCCTTTTTGATCTAGAACTATTCCATCTAATGAAATTATTATCCATTGGCCGTTTAATTTCTCAAATAAATTAAAAGCTGCGCTCATATCTTCCACTATTAAGATGTGACCCAAAATAAGCTCAAAGAGATGCTTATATTTATCAGAATAAGAAATAAGTTCATGAGCAAATCCAAGAACCTTTTCTTTTCCAAAGTTTTCTTTAATTTTTACTCTTTCTAAGTCTGTTTTAGTAAGGGAGATAATATTCTCGGCAATTATCTTAATCTTTCCTATATTTCTTTCTTTTAGAAGTTGGTTTAAATTAGCTATTTGATCTGAATGGGTTACCTGGATAATTTTTGTTCCTTCCTCTAAGATAAAATGAAATATATTATTTAAATAGTCGGGTATTTCTGAAATTAGATTATTAATTTCGGCATACCAGATAACATCTGGAAGTATTTCCTTATTAAAAGAGCTATCTTCGATTTTTTTGTTTTTATCCTGGCTGTTCTTTAGATATTCTTCTAGAAATTCCTTTTCTTTATTTTTTAAATTTAAGTCATTCTGATAATTTTGTATAAGTTCCTTTTCTTTGGCAATAATTACTTCCTTTTCTTTTAATTCTATTTCTATTTTCTTTTTTTCTTCTTCCCATTGCTTAATTTTTTCTTCCAAAGTAGGGAGTTCTTTTTCTATATTTTTTACTAATTTTTGATAGTCATTTAACTTTTTATTAATATACTCTTGTTCTTGTCCTATTTTAAAAAGAGAAAGATTTAGGGATTCTATCTCTGTTTCTTTTTTAATTTTATCTTCCCGATATTTATTATAATATTTTTCAAAAAGTATATCTTTGGTTTCCATTGTTTTCATCTTTTGCTGATAGTATTCATGTAAATCATTATAATTATTTAGCAATATATTTTCATTCTGTAATGTATCTTCACAAAATTTTTCATTATGATAAGTTTCCTGAATATCCTTTTCCAGGTTAGAAAGATTATCTTTAAAACTTTTATATTGACTATCAGCATACTTGATATCTCCTTGAATATTTTTAAGGAGCTGGTTAATTTCTGATTCTTGTTGCTTTATTGATGCTAATTGATTAATAACCCTATTTTTGTCTATTTCACTTTCTTGATAGACCTTTAAATTTTCATTTAATTGTTGTTCTAATTGTTCTTTTTGTTGTTCTAATTGAGAGATTTTATTCTTATTGTGCAAGAGTGTCTTTTCAACTTGAACTATTTCGTTTTTCCAAAGAGATAATTTTTTATTATTTCTAGTGCTACTTTTTTGTAACAATAGATATTGATGGCTTAACATATAATATTCTAATTTTTGGATATTCTCCTGATAGAAACGGTAGGCCTTCAAATCATCTGATTTTTTCTTATAGTGGATTAGAGTGTCTTCTACCTCCTTTAGAATATCATTTGTCCTGAGAAGATTATTTTCAACTAAGTCAATTTTTTTAAGAGTATTCTCTCTCTTATTACGATATAGAGCAACATCAGAGGCCTCTTCAAACAATGTTCTTCTTTCTGATGGTTTAGCATTTAAGACAAAGTCTACCTTACCTTGAGCAATAATAGAGTAAGAATTTCTTCCCAATCCAGTACCCCAAAAAAGCTCTTGAATATCTTTTAATTTACAAGGAATACCATTAATGTAGTTTTCAATTTCCCCGGAACGGTAGATAGTTCTTTTTAATTCCACTTCTTCTGAGTCAACAGATAGTTTTCGATCAGCATTATCAAAGAGCAGGGATACCTGAGCATAATTTCTCATTTTCTGCTCTTCATTGCCGGAGAAGATCATATCAGTAATTTTGTCACCTCTTAAGGAACGTATATTTTGTTCACCAAGTATCCAGCGCACTGCATCAGTAATATTACTTTTCCCACACCCATTTGGTCCCACAATAACCGTTATCCCTGGGGTGATACTTAATTTTATCTTATTAGCAAATGATTTAAATCCTTTAATCTCAATTTCTTTTAAATACAAATGAAAACCTTTCTCATCTCAGAAAAATTCTAATCTTTTTAAGGCATGATAAGCAGCATCTTGTGCTGCTTCTTTCTTATTTTTACCAGTGCCAGCACCAAAGACATCACCACCAATATATACTTCTATATGAAATATTTTTTGGTGTTCTGAGCCTTCTTCTTTTATAATTTTATAATTGGGAAGGCAATTAAATTTTTTTTGGGTCACCTCTTGTAAGGAAGTTTTGTAATCCCTTATCTCTCTTTTATTTAGTAGATCAGTTTGTTCTTGATTTATAAAACGATTAATTATTTTTTTACAAAAATTGAATCCACCATCTAAATAGATTGCTCCTAAACAAGCTTCCAAACAATCTGCTAAAATAGAAAATTTCCCTCTCCCCTGGGTTAGATCTACACTTTTGCCAATAATAACAAAGTCCTCAAGCTTAATTAGCTGAGCATATTTAACTAAAGACTGTTGACTGACCATAATGGATTTAATTTTAGATAGCTCACCTTCTGAGGAAGAAGGAAATTTCTGATATAAATATTTACTTACCGCTAAATTTAAAACTGAATCACCAAGAAACTCAAGTCGTTGAAAATGATTTACCTTATTTTTTTCTTTTTGATTAAAGAATGAGGTATGGGTTAAAGCTTGTTTTAATAGTTCAGCGTTTTTAAATTTATACCCTAATTTATTTTCCAATTCGCTTAAATCTATCTTGTTTGGCCCCCTCCCATACCAAATTCTAAACAATTAAGTTAATAGCAAAAGGAGAATAAATCTAGTTATAGCTGTTGTTTATTCTCTAAGTAGTGTATAACATCTCCCACTACTTTTATTTTTTCGGCATCTTCATCGGCGATTTCGATATCAAATTCTTCTTCAAAAGCCATAATTAACTCTACAATATCTAAAGAATCTGCACCTAAATCATCAATAAAGGAAGAATCTTCTTTTACTTTATCTTCTTCTACCCCTAATTGGTCTACAACAATTTTTTTTACTCGTTCCATTATTTCCATAATTATTTTTTACTCCTTGTTTTAGTGATTTTTTAATTAAAATTAAATAGAATAATTATTAATCTTTTTGATTTACAGAAACCATAATTAACTTTGCCGTAAAAACTTCTTGATGATCACACTTTATATGCACTGATACTAAATATTTGTTACTTTTCTTGGTAGTTATTCTGGCCTTAGCAACTAAAAGCTGGCCGGCATAGACGGGATTTTTATATCTTAAGCGAGCAATTCCGGTTAATACCACATCAGAATCGATAATAGCCATCGCTAAGGAATCAGCAAGGGAAAATATGTAATGACTCCTGACCACTTTATTTTTACCAAAAGCCATATCTTTGGTAGTTCGCATAGTAGAGATACCACTTTTACCCAGATCAATATCAATTAAATCACCAATAATTTCATTTTTATTTAATGCTATTACTTTGGAAGACGCCTCTTTAGCAAGCGCAATTACTCTTTTACGCATCTCCGGAATACCCATCTCCAATCTGTCAAGTCGAACTGTTTGAATACTTACTTGAAATATTTTTGCCAGCTGTTCATCTGATAAAAATGGATTATTAGAAATACTTTCTTTTATTTTTTCCTGTCTTTTTTCTTTGCTTAAATTTCTTAACATATTTTTAAAATTTATAGAAATCATTTAAGACTAACTAATAATGGTTACTTTTACTACTCCCTGATAGTATATACAAGAAAATTAATTAAATCAAGTAGTCAGGTTAATTAATAATAATTTTTTCTTTGCTTATTGTCAGTTAACATAACAAACGATAAATTTCTCATTATTATATTCTATAACAAATATTCTTTCAAAAACTTAAAGAGTGTCACAAATACTATTATTTATGACACTCAAATAAACTTTAAAAGATATAAAAATTTTAAAAATGACTAATATTGCAAAGTATTATGTTTATTTTAGCTTGCTTTAGCTTCTTTAGTTTTCTTTTCTGGTATAATCTTCTCTCCATTATAGTAGCCACAGGAAGGACAAACATGATGAGGAAGTTTGTATTCATGACACCGGGAACATTCCACAAGAGTAATTTCCTTTTCAATCCAGTGTGTCCTTCTTTTATTTTTTCTTGATTTAGATGTCTTTCTTTTTGGATTAGCCAACTTATTTCCTCCTTCTAAGCAGATAAAATTTATTTATAATCACAATGAAAAATTATAATAAAATAACAAATATTTTGCAAATATATTCTGGGCATTGTTCAATATATTATTGTATAATTTCTAAATTACAGTTTTTATTATATCAAAATATCAAAAAAATAAGAATTCGTTTTGCATTTTTTATAAGATTATAAATTTTTCATCTTCACTGATTTTCCCCATACCAATTATTTTTATTTTTCTTTGGCAATTAGAGCATAATTGATAAATGCGTATGCTATCTGTATGGTTTTCACATTGTTCTTTCAACCTTAGAATCATTTTACTTGTTAAAATATCATCCAAATTACATTCAAAAACACTATATTGAACTCTGGTTCCATAATCTTTTAGTATATTACAAATTTTATTTCTTCTTTTGTCAGAAGGAATATCATATGTTACTATTAAAAATTTCACTTATATATCCTATAGGGTAAATAGTCTTCATTTCTAAGAATAGTATTAGTAAAATATTTTACCTGCCTGTGAAATATATTTCTAAAAGAATACTTTTGGTTGTTCATATATTTCTCATAATTTGTAAAATATTTTTTCTTTCCATTTTCGTTAAGGTAACACCCTTTCTCCTCTATATTATATAAGAAATCTTGTAGGTCTACTATCTTATTATTTATCAAATATAAAGTTAGTCTATCAATTACCGGGGAACGGAATTCTTCAATTAAGTCCAAGGCTAATGAAGGTCTACCATAATCCACTCCATGCAAATATCCTAAATAGGGGTCAAAGCCAGCAGCAGATAATATTGACATCATTTCATTGGTAATCAAAGTATATCCCAGACTTAACAAAGAGTTTACTGGATCAGAAGGTGGTCTACGAACTCTTGCTTGGAAATTCAGATTATTTCTTAACATTCTTCTAAATGCTTTAAAAAAAATTGATGCTTCCTGTCCTTCTACCCCAAGAATAGTAGATATTTTATTTTTTCTTACTAAATTATTTTTACTTTTATTCAATTCAACCATTAAATCTTCCAAAACTACATCTGGATGATTCCGGGCGTATTTTTTAATCATACTTATATGATTTTTAATCTTTATTTCTATCAATTTTTTTGCAATTGCAATTCTAAATTGATTATCAAAATACTTTTTATATTGTTCTATTCTGAGATAAATATTTTTAGATTCAATAGAAGTCAACTTCCCTTTGAAATTTCCTGTTAAAGAAAAAAAATTAGTATCTATACCATTATTCAAAAAGAAAGTCAGGGCTTGAGTAGTAATTTGAATGTTGCCGAATATAAATATTTTATCAACTTTAAATTCCGGAATATCTAAAAGTACTTTACCATCTTTCTCTACAATTAATCTTCTATAACTTTTTTTAATTTTTGCACCTTGTTCTGTCAAATATATATTGCTCATAATATACTCAAATAATTATTTTATTCCCTTCCTCTATTTATCGGGTCCTTCATTCTTACCAATATCATAACGCAAGAGCAATTAAACATACTTGGGGAAAACGAGTCCTAATCCCCTATTTATCGGGTCCTTCATTCTTACAAAGAAAGCTATAAAATGGATTCCCACAGGTGGTTGTTAAAGTCCTAATCCCCTATTTATCGGGTCCTTCATTCTTACCTGAATATTTGGTTAAATTATAGCTTTACTAAACTATATTTGCGTCCTAATCCCCTATTTATCGGGTCCTTCATTCTTACCCATTCCAGCAGCCGTAGAAGTCCCAGGGACATACCATTACATGTCCTAATCCCCTATTTATCGGGTCCTTCATTCTTACCAGTGAACATTGTTTTGAATGGGAGATTAAAGATGAAGTCCTAATCCCCTATTTATCGGGTCCTTCATTCTTACATAGATATACAAGTGGAGGTGCAGTTAGAAAACTGATGTTTGCAGTCCTAATCCCCTATTTATCGGGTCCTTCATTCTTACTTGACTGAAGAATTAAGCAGGTTCAATGATTGGGACCGCCTGTCCTAATCCCCTATTTATCGGGTCCTTCATTCTTACTGTGGGTATATAAAAAGCTTGTATTATCTCTTTTCCCTGAGCTCTTTCCGCTAACCCAAAATCTTAATAACATTTTTCTATTACCTTTATTAACTTTTTATCTATCTCTCCAATAAAATCCTTTTATTTATTCCTTTTACTTCATTCATTCTTTCCGCTAACCGACAATAGTTTTTAAATTATATAACTTTAGAAATGCTTAATTTTGGAAAAGCCATCCTGCCCTGTAATTGTTCGAAGCTCTGCTTATCAGTTATTCTTAAAAATTCCTCTGTGAGCGAAAACATAAAATCACATTTCTTATTATCAATTGCCTGAAAACCATGAGCTAATATAGAATGGTTGCGAATTTCCAGTGCTTTTTTTAGATTTTTTTCTTCATGAAATTGTTCTATAAAATATTTTCCTAATGAGTCATCCAGTGTATATAACAGTTGATAAGAATGGTATAAGCTCAAATCAATCTTTCTTTTATTTTTTATCCATATTCTATTTTCTGCAATAAAATTCTCAGGTAATTTTTCTACATCAATATTTTCTGTCTCTAATTGATATTTCTGGTAAAGGTGATACTGGGCAAGATATTCTAACAAGCGGTAACACCTGGCAACTGCATCATCAAACTTTCCCTCTTCTATACGGCGACGAGCATTATTATATAGGTCAACTGCTTTTTCAAAGGAATATTTAGTTTCTTGCTCTTTATATAAAAATTGTTTGTGATTGTTAATTATTCTTTTTAGTTGAAAATTTAGCAACAAATTACTATTCTTATTCTCTTTCTCCATTTTATTTAATATTTCAAAAGCTTCCTGGTGAAAAAAACAGTCCCAATTATGATAAGCACAACAAAGGCTTTCTATAAAATCAGCCAGTGATAAATATTTTTCTTCTGATATTGATAAACCTTTTGCATCTTCAACTAATTGGATGCATCCTTCATATTGATAGCGATTGAATAGATCAATAGCTTTAGAAAGCAGGTCTTTTAAAAAAATTAAATTGGGCTCTAAGCTAATCATCCTTTCCCGTCCAGATATTACTCTCCCATAACCATTTCTTTCTCCTGTTATATAACTAATCTTCTTAATTTTATGATGAAAAGAGGCTAAGATTAATCCGGCTGACATGGCTTTAGTTCCAGAAGTAAAATCTACAGTAATATCTTTATTTGAAAATCCTTTTTCTATTAGTTGAATGATATATTTACTACATTCCTCTTCAATTAGCTCTATATCATTTTCATCTTTTATTGTTTCTATCTTATATTCTTTCCTTTGTAAAGCATTATCATTTTCAATATAAGACATAGTTGTTTCCCTGCTTTTCTCAGTAGTTATAAATAGGAGAAAATCGGGATTTTGGAAGTTAATGGAAAAACATATGCCATGAGCGATATCCTTACCATTTGCTCCGGTACCTACTGATATAATCATAGCTTTTTTAGACATTTTTTACTTCCTCCAATTGTATTTTCAGCCAGCCTAGAGGCAGTTTACCATCCACCAAACGTCTAGTCTTAACTTTAGAACCAGTATATTTTTGATGCAGGGTCATAAAATCCTTTCCACATCCCCAGCCTACCCGAATTAGAAAAGTACGGTCATTTTGCTCTAACATGGAAAGTAGGTCCTGGTAAATTTGCCGGATATAATTATTATTCTTAAAATATCCGTTTATTTCATCCTGTATTAATGGCTTATAATAATCTCGACAGGAATTGATAATAATTTCAGTATCAATTTTTATTTTGAATCGGCTATACTTCTGTAAAACTTGCTCCTCAACTAATAAAGGAACATCTATTTTCAAGCCTTTTCCTGCATAAAAACTATCTGTTACTTCTCTTAAGACTGTGATATTTCCCCTATTTGTTAAAATATCTATTTTTTTAATGATAGTAGAGTCTTGCGGCAAAAGGGTATCCGATATCTTTAAACAGCGGAAAGGATCATTCTCCAGATAAATTTTTGGTCTACCCCCATAATCTGACTTAACAGCATACTCCAGAATCGTTCCTTCTAATAACCATGGCTTAATATGATAGAGGTCTAAGTTTTTTTCTCTTATTATTTTATTTAAGACGGCAGTTCGTATAGCCCCTTTAAGGGAGCTTCCCGGAAGGTAAGGACGATTCCTGGTACGAATAAAGGGATAAATTAGAAGTTGATTCTGGAAATCTTCAATTCTGTCGTTATAGAGGTCCTTTACTTCAGGAGATAGCCTGATACGATACAACTGGTATTTTTCTGGCTGGATGTTTTTCCTTAAAAAATTACGTAAGGTGAATAAGTCTTTTTCCATAAGCTGGAGCATCTCATTTTGCTTCTCAGCAGAAAGAGCAGTTAGAATTTTCTCTAAAGAAAGCCGGTAGAAAATATCGCTAATAAGATATTCATAGGGTGACACTTCTTCTCCCGAGCCGATGTGGATGGGAGTTAATACTTCACATTTTAAGTTATACTGTCTCATTAATTCTCACCCCCAAAGGAAAGGCATAAGCATAATGTTTGACCTTCTCATCAAGATAAAGGTTTTTTACTAAACGACCATAATGTTCATTAAGGCTGTTACAAAAAAAGAGAGAGCCTGGTTCAAACATCAACAACGGTTTTTTAAAAGGATGATGTCCATATTGAGATTGGGTGGATTTGGTTAAATTACCCCCTAATTTCCCATATTTCACCATTGATTGATAATATCCCTTTGTTGGATCTTTTTCATTGGGAACAAACAGAGAAAGAGTAATAAAGGCATTAGGAGTGAGGGCATGAGGGAGAGCATATTCATCAATACCTACAATTTTTATTTTTCCTTTACCTGTTGACTTATTTTTTCCAAAGCCACTAAAAGAGATATATTGAAATAATGATAGTAGTTCCCCCTGGGAGAAATAATCTCCTTTTAAAAATAGCTGTATCTTGTTTTTTTTATTGGTATCAATGGTTATGGATAAATGATTATCAGGATTATGAAAAGTATATTCTTCCTGAAAAAAGAAACCCCCTTCTTCCATCGGTTTTTCGGTGAAGCGATTTATAGTATTATGGTAGTATAACTCTGTTTTCCAGATGGGGTAATTTTTTATTTTCCCGTTGAGGTATTCTTCGATAACATCTTCCTCTGAAAAACCATTTTTTTGATGATTTTGATAAAACGTATCAGGTATAAATTTAATCTTTTTAAACTTCTTGCTAAGGTTACTAATTTCGATTTCGGTTAAATCCTTTCTATATTTACGAACTGATATTTCTCTAAATCGCACCAAGTTTAATTCTGGTAGAATAGGTCTGGGTAAAAATCCCAAAGGGAAACCATTTGATATCAGTAAAGGAGGTTCTTTTTTTTGATATTCAGTTAAAAAAGAGAGCAAGGCATCCTCTCCTTTGAGATATCTCAAAGCCCAGCAAAGAGAACCAAAGATGGTGTCAGAATGGAAAGGTGTGATAAAGGAAGATTGTATTTTTATAACCACTCTAAAAGTCTTCATAAGTCTTTATCTTTTCTTGAATGATTTTTAAATTCTCACCTTCAGTAATTAA
>LDZU01000116.1_pt1 | contig 14047 bp, 11 predicted proteins | sample 615531 | NCBI WGS metagenome assembly LDZU01 (sample SAMN03408293, study PRJNA278302) | terrestrial metagenome | isolation source: oil reservoir sample SB2 | place: USA: Alaska, North Slope, Schrader Bluff formation | collected 2011-09 | reverse complement strand
CTTTTTCATTCCCTTTCATTTTTTCTCCTTTGTTAATATTCCAGGTCTTATTACTCTTATTCCATTATAGCGGAAAAATCCTTGCGTATAACTTTGAAATAAAAAATTAATAATTTCTATTACCGATCGTAGATAGAATAATTTGTTATCTAATTCTGCATATAAGGGATTGTTAACTGCAATCAAGCGGAATACTTTCGCACAATAAATTATTGGTTGTTGGTCTCTATTTCTAGATGATTATTTAATAAAAATTTGGATGCAACAACTATTTGTATCCAAAATGAAAAATGGAAATCTATTGACTTTTGATGTGGAATCAAGTATAGTATAGAAGAAAATTCATGCGAACGTTCGCATAAAAAGGGAAACATTGGGGTGAAGCGAGTTACCATAAAAGAAGTTGCTGCCAAGGCTGACGTTTCTTATCAAACGGTTTCCAAGGTAATCAATCATAAGGTTGAAGTATTGCCTGGAACTGCTGAGCGTATTTGGAATGCGGTCAATGAATTGGGCTATCGACCAAATTACACCGCACGATCGCTCCGGTCACAGCAATCACGGACCATTGGTTATACATGGAGCCCTTCACCACATGGGTTAACCAATCCTATTCTTGACCAGTTCCTTCAATCCATGTTCCACACAGCGGAACAGAATGGGTACTATTTATTGTGTTTTCCATACCATGATGATAATGAACGGCAATTAGCAGTTTATTCAGAGCTGATTGACACGGGGCGGGTAGATGGATTCATTTTGTCCTCCATAGAATACAATGATCCGCGCATTAATTTTCTACTTGAGCGTGATTTTCCGTTTGTTGGTTTTGGTCGTTCAAATGACGAATTGGTATTTCCCTACATCGACGTGGATGGCGGGTTGGGGGTTTACCAATCTGTGATGCATCTTTTTGAACAGGGTCGTCAGAAAATAGCCGCACTCGCCTGGCCTGAAGATTCGCGGGTAGGTAACAATCGTATGTCCGGTTTTTTTCGTGCAATGGATGAATGCGGACTTCCGGTCATGCCCCAATTAATCTCACGCGGCGTGGGAAACTATGAATTTGGGTATCAAGCTTGTGAGGAATTAATGCAGTTGCCGCCCAACCTGCAACCGGATGCAATTGTAGCTTTGAATGATTATATGGCCATGGGCGCAATGGCTGCCTTACAAAAACAGGGAATGATCCCCGGAGAAGAAGTAGCAGTGACCGGTTTCGATGATAATCCGATAGTGCAATATTTGCGTCCGTCATTGACAACTGTCCAACAACCGATTTGGGATATTGGACAAAAAGTAATTGAGATGTTGGTGTACCAATTAAAAGAAGGCAAAATGCCTGACCCGATTTGCTCTTTAATAGCACCAAGACTGATTATTCGCCAATCGAGCCAGTATTTTCTTGAAAAAAGGAGGTGAAAGACAGTGAGAATAATTTATTAAATGAATAAGCCACCTTCTACGGTCGGGAAACCAGGTGACTTATTCTCAAGGGATTGCGCCCTTTCAATTCAGTATAGCATATTGAATCTGAAAGTGAATCCCCGAACCATTACCAGGAGACTAATTGAATGATGGGTAGCATTGAATATTGGATGGTGTTTTTATTGCTGGCGCAAATCGTGATCGTCTTCTCACAGAAGCCTCGTGTTCTGGGTGTAGGTTATTGACTTTTCGTCATTAAAAAGTATTATTAACGTAAGCGCTTACAATAATATTACGTAAGGTAAATAAAAATGGACCTCAAACAGATCGCCAAACAAGTCGGAGTATCAACTGCAACAGTCTCGCGTGTATTGAATGACCAGCCGGGCGTGAGCGCAGAAGTGCGCAAAAAAGTGATCAAAGCCGCCGCTGAGGCAAATTATCGCCCCAATCAACTCGCGCGCGGATTGGCCACATCCAAATCTCAAACGATCGGTTTCATTGTCCATAAAGAAAAATACTCGTTTTCTGATGACCCTTTTTATCCGTTCATTCTTTCGGGAGTCGAGGATTATCTAACCCAGAACGGCTACCATATTTTAATTACCCTGTTAGACGAAAAAGAAAAACAACCGCAAAAACTGCCCATCATTAGCCAGAGATTGGTCGATGGTCTCATCTTGGCAGGGCCTTTTATTCAGGCTTCATCAATCATGAATCTAGCCAGCAGTGAGATCCCATTCGTCCTGGTCGATAACTCTCTCTCGCAATACCCGGTGAATTGTGTTCTAACCGACGATGAAGGTGGAGCTTATTCTGGCGTACACCATTTGATTGCGGAACACCAGCATAAGAAAATTGCGTTTCTTTCCGGGCCAAATGAATGGGTCAGTAATCGCGAGCGGCTGCATGGATATGAAAGAGCGATGGAGGAATTTGGTCTGGAAGGCAGAGTGATCCATGCGGATGAAACAACGATTGCCAGCGGCGAAGCCATGCTGCAACAGGCTTTAAAGCAATGGCCAGATCTAACCGCCGTTTACGGGGTGAATGATTCAGTGGCGATCGGTGCTATCCGGGCTGCAGGGAAACTTGGTCGGTCGACTCCCCGCGATCTGGCAGTCATGGGGTTTGACGATATCAGTTGGGCGGCTGCCAACCAACCTTCTTTGAGCACTGTAAAAATATTCATTCAACGGATGGGATATTTGGCGGCTCAGTGTTTGTTGAACAACATCCAGCAACCAGGCCTCCCACCCACCAAGACTCTCGTTACAACCGAACTGGTTTTACGTGAATCTTGCGGCTGCCAAGAAAAATCTAATCAATAATGGAAACCAAATGATCGAATCACATTTACTTCGAAGATATGCGAATAACCCAGTATTAACTGCGGCTGCCTTTCCAAAGCCCGTAAACTCTGTTTTCAATGCCGGTGCAGTTAAATTTAATGACCAATATTTATTATTGACCCGGGTTGAGGATCTAAGCGGTTCATCCTGTATGTGGGTAGCGCGGAGTCAGGATGGGGTGAATTTCTCCCTCGACCCCGAACCCGCTTTACTGCCCGCAAAAGATGGAACTTATGCGTTGGTAGAAGATTGCAGCATCGAGGACCCACGCATCACACAATTGGATGGATCTTTCTATATCACTTATGTGGGCTTCTCCGCGTATGATTGCATCAGCCTTTTAGCGCGGACGGACGATTTTAAATCTTTTGAGCGCGTTTCAATCTTAAGCCTTCCAGAAAATAAAGATGTGGTTCTTTTCCCAGAAAAGATTGGTGGACGGTATGCAAAGCTGGACCGTCCGATGACCCAGACTTCACAAAGAGGGGATATGTGGATCAGCTTTTCTCCTGATCTGGTGCATTGGGGTGACCCTCATCTGGTGATGACACCGCGTTTGCGCAAATGGGATTGCCAAAAAATTGGTCCCGGCTCACCCCCGATAAAAACCCCGCAAGGCTGGTTGGTGATCTATCATGGAGTGCGGCAAACCTCTGCCGGCAGTATTTACCGTTTAGGAGCCGTTTTACTCGATCTTGAGCAACCCTGGCGAGTGGTAGGTCGTTCCGATCAGGCCATCCTTTCTCCAATCGCTCCCGAAGATTATCAAGGAAATGTAAGCAATGTCGTGTTTACCTGCGGTGCAATTGTGGAGGAAACCGGTGAATTGAAAGTCTATTATGGAGCAGCCGACCAGGTAATTTGCCTTGCCTCCGCTCCAGCTTCTGACGTCATTGCCCTATGTCTGGAAGGACAGTCAGAATGAGCTTACATCTGGATTGGAATTTGAGCCAATGCAATTTGGATATTTGAGGATTGATTCATGATACTGAAGCGCTTTGTCGAGAACCCGATTTTGGAACCGAACCCCAATAATTCATGGGAATCGCTCAATGTGTTTAACTGCGCTGTTGTTCATGTAAATGACCTTTTTCACATGGCTTATCGTGCACAAGGAATCGACCATGTGAGTTCAATTGGGTATGCTGTCAGCAGCGATGGTGTTCATTTTAATAGGATGCAGCAGCCGATACTTTCACCTCAAGATGAGTGGGATACCCGGGGTGTCGAAGATCCAAGAATCACTTATTTGGCTGATGAAGGACGATACATTATGGCTTATACAGCATATTCACCGAATGGGATCACGCCGTTGTTTGCTGAGAGCCGTAATTTAATAACCTGGAAGCGAATAGGTCCGTTGGTGGTTGGAGAAGAAAACAAAGACCATGTCCTCTTCCCGCGCAAAGTGGGAGGTCGGTATATTACCTTCCATCGTCGCGCTCCCAATATCGGACTGGCATTCAGCGAGGACCTTAAAATCTGGAAGGATTTCCAACCATTGATTGCTCCACGTGCCGGAAACTGGGATTGTAAACGGGTCGGAGCAGGTGGTCCTCCCATCGAAACCGAGCATGGCTGGCTGTGCATTTACCATGGTTATGACGAAGACAATGTTTACCGGCTTGGAAGTTTTTTGTTGGATCTGGAAGATCCATCCCGGGTCATTGCTCGTTCAAACGATTTTTTAATGGAACCGGAGGAACCCTGGGAATTGAAAGGGGATGTGCCGAACGTGGTTTTCTCAACCGCCAACCCGGTGGTGGATGGTACGGTGTATGTTTATTACGGGGGAGCGGATCGGGTAATTGGTCTGGCTACCTGTTCTTTGAGTGAATTGATGGATTTTACATTACAGGGATGATGTTTTCTTTATACGGTGAAAAGCCTAGAGGAAATGATGCAGCATTCTGCGAATGACAAAAAAGCAAATTGGTGGAAAAGCGGAGTAATCTATCAGATTTATCCTCGCAGTTTTTTGGATACCAATGGCGATGGAATTGGAGATCTGGAAGGGGTAATCCAAAAAATGAATTACCTCAACGATGGAACCGATCAATCTCTGGGAATTGATGCCATCTGGCTAAATCCAATCTACCCCTCCCCGATGGCTGATTTTGGCTATGATGTCTCTGATTATTGCAATATCCATCCGGAATTTGGAAATCTTGAAGTCTTTGACAGGCTGGTTGCTGAAGCGCACCGCCACAACATCAGGGTAATTCTCGATTTTGTTCCGAACCATACCTCTGATCTGCATCCCTGGTTTACAGCATCGCGTTCGAGCCGCGAGAATCAGAAACGGGATTGGTATATCTGGCGTGATGCCAAACCGGATGGTTCGCTGCCGAATAACTGGGGTTCCGCTTTTGGCGGACCAGCCTGGGAATGGGATGAAGCGACAGCGCAGTATTACTTGCACTCTTTTCTCAAAGAACAACCTGATCTTAACTGGCGCAATCCTGAAGTTAAAAAAGCCATGCTCGATGTTTTACGCTTTTGGCTGGATCGGGGAGTAGATGGTTTTCGCATGGACGTGGTGGGAATGCTCCTGAAAGATGCTAAGCTTCGCGACAATCCACTCATGGAGGATAGCGTTGACCATACAGGCCCCACCAATTTGTATTATCGCCAGCTTCACATTCATGATCAGGACCTTGACGAGGTTCATGAGATTATCCGGGCTTTTCGAGGTTTGTTAGATGAATACCCGGAGCGGTGTGGAATCGGCGAGATTTGGTACGAATTACCCCGTTGGGTAAAGTATTATGGCGCCAAAGGTGATGAACTGCACCTGCCTTTTAATTTTCGTTTGATGAACCTTCCCTGGAATGCACAGGCGATCCGAAAATCGGTGGATGAAATGGAACAAGCGCTGCCCGAATTTGCCTGGCCGAATTACGTGCTCAACAGCCACGATAATCAGCGATTGGTTTCCAAGATTGGCGATGGGCAGGCTCGGGTGGCGGCCATGCTGCTACTAACCTTGCGCGGTACACCCACCCTGTATTATGGCGAAGAATTAGGGATGGAAAACGGTGTAATTGACCCGGGCCAAATGCAAGACCCCCAGGGACTGCGACTTGGTGCTGCGTACAGCCGTGATTACAGCCGCACTCCAATGCAATGGACGGATAAAAAGTACTCCGGTTTTTCTGTTGTCGAGCCGTGGCTGCCGCTGGCTCTGGGTTATCAAAAAAAGAATGTGCAAGTAGAAAACAGTGATCAAACCTCCATGCTCCATTTATACCGAAAGTTGATCCACTTGCGAAAACAACGAACAGTACTGCAAAAGGGTTCGTACACACCCGTTTCTGTTGAACCTTTGGATTGTTTTGTTTTTGAACGCAGCCATGGCATTGAACGTTTCATCATCGCACTAAATTTTTCCGGGAAACCGCAGAAACTAAACGTACCTGGTTTCTCGAAGGGAAAAATACTTCTGTCGACATATCTGGATAAGACTGAAACTGCAATGACGAATGATTTTGAATTGAGAGAAGACGAAGGCGTCATTATTGAAGTTGAAAAAACTCTGCACAACGTCGGGATGAGTAATGGATAACTGGATTATTTCTGAAGATGGCTTTGATACAACCATATTGAACTCGAAAGAGACTGTTTTTACAATTGGAAACGGTTATCTTGGCACGCGCGGAACATTTGAAGAGGGGTTCCCTGGTGAAACCTCCGCGACTCTCTTGCATGGTGTTTTTGATGATGTCCCAATCGGTTTTACCGAACTGGCGAATACACCCAATTGGCTCGATTTACGCATTTATGTCAACGGTGAGGTATTCCGGCTCAATGAAGGAAAGGTACTATCGTATAAACGGGCCTTGAATCTGCGTACTGCCACGTTGCATCGTGAAGTGACTTGGCTTTCTCCGGCAGGGAATACCCTGCGATTTGAGTTTGAACGATTTGCCAGCCTGGCAAACGAACATCAGCTCGCATTACGCTGCCGAATCACCTCGCTGGATTATTGTGGACGGCTCGAAATCCGAGCCAGCCTGGCAGGGCATGTCGAAAACAACGGGTGGACGCATTGGAACTGGCAAGAACAGGGAAAAACCGAGGAACATATTGCCTACCTCTGTTTACGAACCCGAAAAACCGGCATCACTCTTTGTGAAGCCTTTGAATTGAATCTGGTTGGGGATGTACCCCTGGAAGAGGATTTTTGGGATAGCCTTGGGGCGCCTGAAAAAGTTTTAAAAACCAGTCTTCAGGTAGGTCAATCGGTCAGTGTCGAAAAATTGGTCTCCGTATTTACCAGCCGCGATACAACCGAGCCAAAGAGCTCAGCAATAGAGATGCTCCGTTCAATCAGAGCGAAAGGGTATGAAGGTTTGTGGGCAGAGCATCGATCTGTCTGGGAAGATGAATGGAAAGTCAGCAATATCATTATTGAGGGAGATGATGAAGCCGACCGCGCTATGCGTTACAGCCTCTTTCAATTACTGATTGCAGCACCGCGCCATGATGAGCGCGTTAGCATTGCAGCTAAATCACTGAGTGGGTTCGGCTATCGCGGCCATACTTTTTGGGATACCGAAATCTTCATTTTGCCCTTTTTTACCTTCACACATCCAGAAATTGCGAACAACTTATTACGATATCGATATCATACTTTGGAAGGCGCGCGAAAAAAGGCTAAAGAAAAGGGATGCGAGGGAGCCTGTTACGCCTGGGAGAGCGCAGCGACCGGTGAAGAAACTACTCCGCGCTGGGCGCTGCTCCCCAATGGAGAACTGGTGCACATCTGGTGCGGTGATATTGAATTGCATATCACGGTAGATGTCGTTTTTGCCATCGATCAATACTGGCAAATAACCGGTGATGATAATTTCATGCTCAACTTTGGTGCTGAGATCATCCTGGATGCTGCGCGGTTCTGGGGAAGTCGCGTGGAATGGAATGCGAAGCTGGACCGGTATGAGATCAATGACGTGATCGGCCCGGACGAAAACCATGACCATGTGAACAACAATGCCTATACCAACAATTTGGTGCGGTGGAACCTAAAAAAGGCGTTGGAAATTTTCGAATGGCTGCGAACAACTGATCCTGAAAAAGCCAACCTTTTAGAAAAGAGATTGGATCTTACACCCGCGCGTCTGGCTGGCTGGCAAAAAATTATTGAGAAGATCTACACCGGATTCGATGAAGATACCGGTTTATTTGAACAATTCGAAGGATATTACAACCTTAAGCAATTAGACTTACCGTCATTGGAACCGCGTACGCAGTCTGTTCAATCGATGCTAGGGATCGAAGGCGGACAAAAAGTGCAAGTGATCAAACAGCCGGATGTGCTGATGCTGCTGTACCTGCTTGACCATGATTATGATGATGAGATTCTAAGGGTAAACTGGAATTATTACGCACATCGCACCGATCTCACATATGGTTCCTCCCTGGGGCCTCCCATTCAAGCGATCATGGCTACCCGGGTGGGCGACATTGAGCAGGCTTATCGGCTGTTTATGCTGGCAGCGCGTACGGACCTGGAGGATATGCGAGGAAATGCGGCAGAAGGTATTCACGCTGCTACACATGGCGGTCTCTGGCAGGCGTGCGTTATTGGTTTCGGCGGACTAAAGTTCACGCCTGAGGGAGCGGTTGCTTCACCGCACCTCCCAGCAGGATGGAAACGACTTAAATTTGGCATTCAGTATCGTGGCGAGAGATTCGAATTTGATTTACGTGCGGATTCAGAACGGGAAGCTCAATCGGTAAAACCTAAAGGACAAGAAAAAGAAATTTCCGGTAAAAAACCACAGATGAAAATCTCCATTTCCGGTGCGATCTTTGATTTGGATGGGGTAATCACCGACACATCTGAATTCCATTACCTGGCCTGGAAACGCCTGGCTGATGAAGAAGGGATTCCATTCGACCGAAGCAAGAACGATGCATTGAGAGGTATTTCACGGTTCGAATCGTTGCAGAAGATTTTAGACGGTCGGATACTTTCTGATGAACAAACGCAAATTTTGATGGAGCGTAAAAATAATTACTATCTGGAATACCTAACCAGGCTGAACGCGACCAATTTGCTGCCGGGTGTGTTGGATTTTATCAAAGATGCGAAGCAACAAGGTATAAAACTTGCTGTTGGTTCTGCAAGTAAAAACACTCACCTTGTGCTTGAAAAATTGGGAATATTCGATTTATTTGATGCAGTTTCGGATGGTTTTAGTGTCACTCGCGTAAAACCTGCCCCCGATCTGTTCTTCCATGCGGCGAACCAATTGCATATACAACCCGAACACTGCATTGTTTTCGAGGATGCCGAAGCCGGTATAAAAGCGGCTTTAGACGGTAATTTCTGGGTGGTGGGCATCGGTCCGGAAGATCGGGTTGGGACCGCACATCTGGTGATTTCTGGCTTTGATGGACTTAATTGGAAGACACTAATTGAAAGGTTGGATAAAGAATAAAAATATGCAACTTCTGGAAACCTCGAAGAGGCGGATTTATTAGAAAAAGGATTAAGAAATGGGAGAGAGGAGGTGAATTATTAAGTAAATCAAAAAAAGGTTTTGAATGGAGACAACTTTTGAGTTTAAAAATTACCTAAGAAAAAGGAGAGATATATGAAAAGCAAGATGCTCGTAATTTTTAGCTGCTTGATCGTGAGCGCTCTGGTTTTGACTGCATGCGGTTCCGCAGCTGCCACACCCACGAGTGAACCCGAGGAGCAGACGGTTGCTGAATCTGCTGAAAGCACCTGCCCTCTACCGGTAGAAGAGGGGGCTACCATCGTCTTTTCTGGATGGGGCGATGACTCAGAACAACAAATTTACAGAGATTCAATTGAACGCTTTAAGGCTGTTTGTCCCTCCGTTACCGTGGAGTATCAACCTATCCCGGATAACTTCCAGGACAAACTAAAAGCACAGATGGCTGGTGGCACTGCTCCGGATGTATTCTACGTTGATGATCAACTGATGACCGCCTTCGCTTCTTCAGGCCAATTAATGGCATTGGATGATGTGATGGCTGAAGCAGGAGTAAGCCGGGACGATTTCATCCCCTCATTGTTAACCATCTTCACACTGGATGGAAGGACTTACGCTTTACCGAAAGATTGGGGCACTCTGGGCTTGGTTTATCTTCCTGAAGCATTTGCCGACGCCGGTATTGAAGAACCAACCGCTGACTGGACATGGGATGACATGCGCGCTGCAGCAATTACGATTGCCGAAAAGGGCAATTATGCCGGATTCTGCATGGGTGCTGACTGGGCACGTTTTGCACCTTTTGCGTTCTCCAACGGTGGAAAATATGCCTCCTCAGATTACACAACCGCCACATTGGATACGCCCGAAATAAAAGAAATGGCTACTTTCGTAGCAGAGATGTTCAATGAAAAAAGCCTGGTACGCCCTGCGGATATCAGCGCAAGCTGGTGCGGTGAGGCGATTGGCAAGGAATTGGTTGCCATGACTTTGGAAGGTGGGTGGATGGTCAATTTCTTAAATCAGGATTATGCCGATGTAGTATGGAAGACAGCTTTAGTGCCGAGTGGACCTGAAACCCGTGCAGACGTAATATTCACGAATGGTATCGGTGTGAATGCTGCCACGAAGTACCCGATGGCTGCTGCCGCATTTGCAATCTATGTCACCGGACGCGAAAACCAGGGTGAGATTGTCAAGACAGGCTTTGCCTATAGCACCCATCCTGACCAGATCGACCTGATCGGTAATGTCAATGACAAGGCAATCGCCGAAGGCGGTCTCTTACCTGATACTCTTGTTGCCTACTGGGGACCTTATACAGGCAAAGTGAATGATGCTGTATCGAAGGCTCTGGAACGTATATGGTTGGGTGATCAGACTGTGGATGAAGCTTTTGCACAAGCTCAAGCAGAAGCAACGACTGCTCTAAGCGGTCAATAAGATCATTTTTCTCCCGGGTCTGGCGGGTACTGTAAAGTACCCGCCAGATCACCTTCTTTCATTATAACGTATCTGTGAAAGGCGAGGAGGTGTATCGTGCAGTCTACTATTCAAACCTCTCAGAAAAGTAAAAAAATTCTTGCGGGTATTCTTACTTTTGTATTCGTCGTTGTGATCATAATGCTCGTCGCGATTTTAAACGCACCTACCAAAGGTGGGCCAAAGGTCATGGAAACGACGCAGACATATTTGACTGAAGTAAAACGAACGGCGATACCTTTTCTCGTGGTTGTTTGTGTGGGTGCAGTTGTCATCGGAATTATCGCAGGGATCAATGTTTATCGGGTATGGCCGAATCAGAAAAAAAGAAATAATTTGCTCACTGCCTATTCATTTTTGGCACCTTATCTTCTAATCACCGCTGTTTTTACTGTCGGTGTCATTCTATTTGCTTTTTACATTTCATTTAATAAATATGACATCTTTACCGAACCGAAATGGATTGGTCTGGATAATTACAAACAGGCTTTTAAGGGATTTGTCGATTCGACACAAAAAGATTTTGTTCAATCGTTATACAATGTTTTTTGGTACTCTCTGATTGTTGTGCCTACGCAAACAGCTCTGGCGATAGGTCTGGCTGTTCTATTAAATTCACGCATACGTATGAGAAACTTTTTCAGAACAATTTTTTATGCACCCAGTGTAACCTCCTCCGTTGTCATTACATTGATTTTTGTCTGGCTTTACTTGAAAGGCGGATTTCTCAACGGTTTTCTGGACAAGGTGTTAACTCCCCTTGGGATAACCTTTGATCCCATAAACTGGCTGGGCGATCCACGTGGATTATTTCAGTTGTTTGGGTTCGAGATTAAATCAGCCCAATGGTATCTAAGGGGACCCAGCATAGCCTGGATGGCTATCATGGTGCAAAATATTTTTACAACAGCACCCACATTTATGATCATGTTCCTGGCTGCGCTGCAAGATATTAATCCTGTTCTTTATGAAGCCGCTTCCATTGATGGCGCTAACGGGTGGCAGCAATTCACAAAAATTACCCTACCTCTACTGCGCCCGATCATTTTACTCGTCATCGTACTGGGTACGATTGGTACTTTGCAAGTATTCGATCAAGTTTACCTGGCTACCCAGGGAGGACCGTTGGGCACGTCGCTTACTCCGGTTTATCTGATCTTTCGTGAGGCAATGGGATCTCAAGGGCCGATCAATATGGGATATGCATCGGCGCTTGCATTCATTCTGGCCCTTATCATTTTTTTCCTTACTTTTATTCAACGACGTTTGTTGGAACACGGCACAGAGCAATACTAGGAGGTGTGATATGACAGTGATAGCCCAAAAAGTTCAAGGAGCCAAGAAGCATAAGACCCAAAAATCTCCCGGTTTTTATATTTCTCTGGTACTTCGCTATCTATTGCTTCTTTTGATCGGATTGATTTCGGTCGCTCCATTCGTTCTGGCAGCTCTGGGGACGTTTAAAACAAACGCTGAGATAATTGCTTACCCACCTAAATTGCTGCCGGAGAATTGGTTGTTTGAAAACTGGACGAAGGTCTGGAATACCGACATTGGCAGCGGAGGAACATTTCCTCGCTGGATGTTCAATACAGCATTCCTGTCCGTTACCGTGGCTTCCCTTCAAGTTATTTTTTGCTCGATGGCAGCTTATGCATTTGCCCGCCTGAACTTCCCGGGCAAAAAAGCCGCATTCAATTTCATGCTCGCGACCATGATGATTCCTGGCGCAGTAACGCTTATTCCAGCATATGTCTTAATGTCGAAGTTACACCTCATCAACACTTATTGGGCTCTGATTATTCCTGGAGCGGTAAGCGCGGGTGGAATTTTTATGCTGACACAATTCTTTAAATCCATTCCTGTCGATTTGGAAGAGGCAGCGGTGATTGATGGCGCCAGCCATGTGAAAATTTTCTCGAGTGTGATTTTACCTCTGGCTCGACCTGCGCTTTTAACCGTTTTCATCCTCCAATTTCAGGGAATGTGGAATGCATTCTTGCAGCCTCTTTTATATGAAAATTCACCCGATATGTATGTCTTAAATGTGGCTCTGAGTATTTTTAAACAACAGTACAAGGCGCAGTGGAACCTTACACTGGTAGGAGCCATGTTCAATGCCATTCCTGTCTTAGTTCTTTTCTTTATCTTCAGCCGATATTATATCGAGGGAATTTCTTACACTGGTGTCAAGGGTTAAAACCGCTATGCAGACCACAGGCGCGGATCGTTTTTCTTTTCTTCAAGAAATTAGATTGGTGATTCGCATCATCAGCCTTTCCTTGCATGATATCTGGGAGGATGTCTGGTCTGTGCTGGTCATTAACCTGGTCTGGACTGTTTGCGTACTGTTGATAATTCCCGGTCCCCCCGCCACGCTCGCGCTTTTTGGTTTTGCTAATCGGTTGGCTCATGGCGAAGTTGCAGATTTGAACGATTTTTTCAAGGGTTTTCGGCAATCCTGGGCGCCAGCTTGGCGTTGGGGAGCAATAAATCTCTTTGTAATTGCCATTTTTATTGGGGATATCTTACTCAGCAATCAAGAAAATATGGATGTGTCGGTATCCACAATAATGCAAAGTTTTTATATTGCAGCGCTTGTCATCTGGTTATTGTTACAAATTTTTGTGTTGTCTTTCATGATTGAACAAGAGCAGCCGATTGTGCGGACGGCATTTCGCAATTCAATCCTTATGCTAGGTAAAAACTTTTCCTTTTCAATTGTTTTTGACCTAACAGTAATCATTACCCTGTTGATCGGTACTGTATTATTTATGATCACATTTGCCATTGGGGGAGTTCTGCTGGCGGATGTTGGAAACAGGGCGGTCATTTTTAACTTGGAACGGAATAAGCAAGTGTGACCTACTGAAAAGAGGTTTAATCCCCCGGCGTCAAGCACCGCTGTAAGCCCAATTCGCTTGACGCATGGGGCTGCTCATGGTAAACTACTGTCTCACAATGCGGGGTAGAGCAGTGGCAGCTCGTCAGGCTCATAACCTGGAGGCCGTTGGTTCGAATCCAACCCCCGCTACCTTTAGCTAGACGTCCAGAAATGGGCGTTTTTGCTACTATTTAATTGATGTACTTGTTTGAAAATTAATGAAGTAAAAAAATTACAAAAGAATCCACACCCTGTTCATCGAAAATATTTATGATGCTTTCGTATCAAAATATAGAGTAAAAGTGTTCTCATTAAACGAAAAAGATGAGTAGCTCTCAGACTACTCATCTTTATAAAACTGTTGAATTATTTCTATTTTTAAATAAGTTTTATAGTCTTTAAATTTTGTTTGATCTGTTCTTTTGTCATTTTCG
>LDZU01010032.1_pt1 | contig 14129 bp, 15 predicted proteins | sample 615531 | NCBI WGS metagenome assembly LDZU01 (sample SAMN03408293, study PRJNA278302) | terrestrial metagenome | isolation source: oil reservoir sample SB2 | place: USA: Alaska, North Slope, Schrader Bluff formation | collected 2011-09 | reverse complement strand
ACTCTTACGGAAAATCCCCAGGATTATATTCGCTTTGTCATCAAGCCCAACTACAAACTATTGGGACAAAAGCTGGGTAAAGACATGCCCGTCGTTGCCAGGGCTTTGGCTGAATTAAATGCCGATGAAACAGCGGAAAAGGTCCGCAGGGGCGAAAGTATCCGGGTGAAGGGATATACACTGGAACCCTCGGAAATCCAGGTCAACATGGAAGAACAGCCAAATCTTGCGGCTGTAGAAGATAAAGGGTATTTTCTGGCCCTGAATACAGATTTAACACCGGAATTGAAAGATGAGGGTCTTATTCGGGATCTGATCCGGCATATTCAGACCCTTCGAAAGGATGCGGGTTTTCGTGTAGAGGACCGGATCCATCTGGGCATTCAGGGCCCTGACCCTGTGAAAAGAGCTGTTCAGGCCCATCAGGATTATCTAATGACAGAAACCCTTGCAGATGAATTGTCAGAAACCGTAGATTATCCTGAGGCCACAAAAGCACTGAAACTTGACGGTGCTGAAATAAGCATGATGATCAAACGATTAAGCAAAGAAGGAACCGGTAATGGCTGACAAAAAGAATAAAGGTCTCACGTCCAAAGAACGGCAACATTTCAGGGAAGTCATCCTGAAAAAAAGAGAAGAAACCATGGAGCAGCTGGATGAAAAACGCCAGGCTTTCATGGACAATTCTCCAACGGGGGGTTCGGCACAAATTGATTCCAATTACGCCTATCACATGGCTGATGTGGGAACAGACGCCCAGGAACGGGAAAAAGCCTTCATGCATTATACCCGTGAATTCAAATATCTGAATTATCTGAATGAAGCCCTGAACCGGGTGGATAATGACCCGGAATACGGCTTTTGCGTGGAATGCGGCAGCCGAATACCCAATGAACGGCTCGAAGAAGTCCCACATACCCGTCATTGTGTAAACTGCAAATCAAAAATTAAATAATCTTAGGGCCGGCACAGTTTGACCCGGAAATTGGTATATGACCCACAAGACACTTAAACTTTCTACGCGCCGGGTTCGGTTTGCTTTAATCGTTATCTGTGTATTTTTTTTGGATCAATGGACAAAATTTCTGACCCGGGCCCATTTCAGCATCCCTGTGCGGAATCCTATCCGGCTTCTTGGGGATAATCTGATCATCACACGGGTTGAGAACCACGGCGTAGCCTTCGGGATTCACTTTCCCGGGATTCATATTATTTCTTATCTGGGGTTTTTTGTGATTATCCTCTATCTCTTTTTCCAGTACCGGCGGGAGGCTTACAGCCTGCTGAATGATATTGCCTTCAGCCTGATCATCGGCGGTGCCCTGGGCAATTTTTACGACCGGCTTTTCCGGGGCACAGTCACGGACATGATTCAGATGGGGATATCCGGATATTACTGGCCGGTCTATAACATTGCGGATACAGCCATAACCATCGGAGTGCTGCTTTTTATTCTGGGGACATTTCTACAGAATCGACAGACCAAACATGTTGACGGATGAACTCTATGAAGAGACAATGGATACCCAGACGTATCAGATCATTGTTTCTTCACATCAAAAATCCCTGCGTCTCGACCGTTTTATTGCCGAGTCCATACCCCGTATCTCCCGCACACGGGTCCAACTGCTTATCGAAAACGGCCATATCCTCCGGAACGGCCGTGTTATTGATAAAGCCTCTTTGAAAGTCACCCCCGGGGATATTCTGACCATAAGCATACCCCAACGGCGCCCATTGGCCGTTGAACCGGAGATGATCCCCCTTCAGATAGTTTATGAAGATGATGATCTTATCGTGATCAACAAACCACCGGATATGGTTGTCCACCCGGCAGCAGGGAACCGGACCGGTACACTGGTCAACGCCCTGGCCCATTATTGCACAACTCTCTCAACAGCCGGAGGATATTACCGTCCGGGCATCATTCACCGGCTGGATAAAGATACTTCAGGAACCATTATTGCCGCGAAAAATGATGTCGCCCACAATGAAATGGCCCGGAAATTTGAACACCGGAAAATCGAGAAATATTATCTGGCGCTGGTCTGGGGATCCATCACTCCCTCTTCCGGCGTCATTTTGGATCCTATCGGCCGGGACCCCTCCAACCGCAAAAAATTTGCGGTTGTGCCTGACGGAAAAGATGCCGAAACCCGTTATAAGGTTCTGGCAGATCTGGATTTTCTCAGCCTGGTCCGCCTGCGGATTATCACCGGCCGAACGCACCAGATCCGTGTCCACATGGCTTACAGCGGTCACCCGGTTTTGGGAGACAGCACCTATGGGGGACGGACAAAAAAATTAAAAAGCCTGAAACCACGCCAACGGGAAAAAGCCGTTCAGGTTTTGGATTGTATTCACAGACAGGCACTTCACAGTTATGAGATGTTTTTTGATCATCCCCGGACAGGTGAGCCGATCCATGTCCGCTCTAACCTGCCCCGGGATATGTGTGAGGTCCTTGAGATTTTAGGTTATAACGGGGAATCTGTATGTTAAGCTATGATACATGCCTGAACCGTTTTCTTTCCTATCTTCATGAGATCCGGGGATATTCCGCCAACACCCTGGAAGCATACGGCAGGGACTTACTCCAGTTCAGGGATTATTGCCGGGAATATTACAGCGAGCCGGAAATCGATATAAAAAAGATTGACAAACTGACACTCCGGCATTTCCTGGGTAAACTTTCTGAGGAGGGACAGTCTGCCAAAACCATCGCCCGAAAACTGGCGGCGTTAAAATCCCTTTTCAAATTTGCCATGCGGAATGAATGGATCGAGAAAAACCCTGCCTATGCCATCCGTTCGCCAAAACTCCCTTCAAAACTGCCGGTGTTTATCACACAGGAACAGATGAGAGCCCTTTTTCGTTCAATACCTGCGGACACGTTCATACACAGCCGGGATAAAGCCCTGGTGGATCTGATTTACAGCACAGGAATGCGCCTGAATGAACTGGTTCAATTAAATATCATGGATTTGAATACACATGGAAATACTGTTTCGGTTGTGGGCAAGGGAGATAAGCAACGGGTCCTGCCCGTCGGCACGGAAACTATGAAGAGTCTTGAAGCTTATCTGACTTTCAGACGGGAAAAATATGGAAGCTATGAGACCTATTCCCCCCTTTTTATCTCTAAACAAAATAAACGGATCAGTCCACGGGATGTCCAATACCGTATTGAAAAAATCATCCGGGCCTTTTCTGAAGGTGCCCGAAAAAACAGTCCACATGTCCTTCGCCACTCCTTTGCCACACACCTGCTGGAAAACGGAGCAGACCTGCAGGCAGTCCGGTCCCTTCTGGGACACTCAAGTCTGTCAACAACCCAGATTTATACCCATGTGAATACAGGACGACTCAAGGATGTTTACCGGCAGGCACATCCCCGGGCCGGTAGACAGAATAAACCCCATAACAAGAACGGAGGCCACGATGAGAGTTGAAATCACGGCAAGACACCTGAATGTTTCAGACAAGATGAAACAGTATGTACAGGATGAATTAAACCGCCTGACCAAAGTCTTTGAACGCATTATCGATATCCATGTCATCATCGAAGATGCAGAAGCCGGCCAGGTAAAAACCGAACTCATAGTGAATGTCCCCGGAAAAACACTCACCGTTGAGGAAAAAAGCCGTGAACTCACAAAAGCCATCGACCAGGTAGTGGGAAAAATGGTAAGGCAATTGAAAAAATATAAAGATAAATTTAAAGAATGACTCTTAAACTGACCATACAGCGCCTTCTGAATGAAATCGGAGCCAAACTCCGTATTGTTCAGCTAAACGGCCGGGTAGGACGGAAGAATATCATCCGCTCATCCAAGGTGAATATTCCCGGGCTTGAATTGGCGGGATACTGGGATTTCTTTTCCCCAAAATCCCTGCAAATCCTTACAAACAAAGAAGTCAAATTCATATCCACCATTTCCGCTGCCGCCATGAAATCCATCTTTCAGCGCATGTTTGCCTATGAAATACCGGCAGTTATCCTGTTGAAAGATCTGGAACTCCCCCCTCTTGTGTTGGACCTTGCCACAGACATGAAAATCCCTCTTTTACAGACAAAGGTAGAAAACACCGATTTCCTGAAGGAAATCAATTCTTTCCTTTACAAGGAATTCGCCCCCCGCATCAATGTTCACGGAACACTGCTGGACATTTACGGTGTAGGAGTTTTGCTGACAGGTCGGAGCGGTATCGGAAAAAGCGAAATTGCCCTGGATTTGATTGAGCGTGGGCACCGGCTGGTTGCCGATGATGTGGTGAATATCGAAAAGGCGAGTGAAACCATCCTCATGGGCTATGGGGAAAAAATCCTGCAAAACACTTTGGAAATCAGGGGATTGGGCGTTGTCAACGTCCGGAAGGCATTCGGCATCCGCGCCGTCCGGCCCCGGAAACGCCTTGAAGTCCAGATTGAACTGGTGGAATGGGATTCTGAAATGCAGTATGAACGTTTCGGACTGGATGAACAGAAAAACACCATCCTGGATGTGGACATTCCTTTTATTACCCTTCCCATCTATCCCGGAAAAAATATCACCGTCATCGCTGAGGTCATTGCTCTCAATTATATGCTTAAACTCCATGGTGAAGACCCGGCAAAAGAACTGCAGGAAGAATTGATGAACAAACTCAAGCTTCAGGCTTCGACCATGGATGACAAGCGGTTTAAAGGAGATTTTGAATAATCTTGAAACAGCAGAGGAGGCTTTTCTATGAAAGCAATTATACCCGCGGCCGGGATGGGAACCCGTCTGCGTCCCCATACATTTACACGTCCCAAAGTCATGCTCAATGTTGCCGGAAAACCCATCATCGGACATATTGCCGATACCCTTATGGAAGCTGGTATTAAGCAATTATCCATCATCGTGGGATATAAAAAAGAACGGGTGATAGATTATTTTACCGGAATAGAGGGATTCCAATGTGAATTTCCGGAGCAGAAGGAGATGCTGGGACTGGGTCATGCCGTTTTATACGGACTGGAAGAGACGGATGAACCGGTATTGATCATTCTTGGCGACACCATCATTAATACAGATTACAAGGCATTCATATCCCGTGAGACCCATACATTGGGTGTCGTTCAGGTGGAAGATCCCAGACGTTTTGGAATCGTAGAGACCAATGAAAAAGGGCATGTGGTTTCCATGGTAGAAAAACCGGAAAACCCGCCGGGAAATCTGGCGATTGCCGGACTCTATCTGATACGGAATCAGGGATTGCTGAAAGAAGCCATCGAAAAGCTGGTCCGGGACCAACAAAAGACCCGGGGAGAATACCAGCTGACAGATGCCCTGAAAATCATGATGGATCAGGGAGAAATATTCACCGCTGTAGAAATAGACAGCTGGCTGGATTGCGGAAAACAGGAAACCCTGCTGGAAACAAACCGCCTGATCCTGGAACAGAAAGGATCCCGATCGGGAAACGCAGAGAACTGCACCATTATCCCTCCCGTGTATATTGCAGATGATGCCTCCGTGAAAAATTCCGTGATCGGTCCCTACGTATCCATCGGTGCCGGTACCCATATATGCGGCTCTGTCATCCGGGATTCCATTATTTATGAAGAAGCCGACATCGAACATGCCCTTCTTTCAGGGGCCATCATCGGTCAGAAAACCGTCTGCAAGGGCCGGTTGAAACCTGTGAATCTGGGGGATTTTTCAGAAGCTTTTGAATAAGAGATGAAATGATTAAATTATTAAAGTTTAAAAAAAGGAGACATTTTTGCGTATTACATACTTTACCTCTGAATCTGTCACCGAAGGTCATCCTGATAAAATATGCGATCAGATTTCCGATTCCATTCTGGATTCCATCCTGGACAAGGATAAAGAAGCCCGGGTAGCCTGTGAAACCCTGGTGACAACCGGACTTGTCATGGTCGTCGGAGAAATCACTACCGAATGTTATGTAGACATTCCGGAAGTCGTCCGGAAAACACTGAAACGCATCGGGTATGATAGTTATGACAGTGGACTCAGCTATGAGAACTGTGCCGTGATTGAATCCATCCATCCACAATCTCCTGATATCAAAAAGGGTGTTGACGAAACAAAAGGTCACGAGCAGGGGGCGGGAGATCAGGGACTCATGTTCGGTTTTGCCTGCAAGGAGACACCGGAATTGATGCCCCTTCCCATTTCGCTGGCCCATAAACTGACCCTTCGGATGTCCACCCTTCGTAAAGAAGGGGAATTGCTATGGGCACTTCCTGACGGAAAAAGCCAGGTGACTGTGGAATATCACGATGGAACACCTGCCCGGGTCAGCACGGTGGTTATCGCCATTCATCACCGGAAAGATGCTGACACCGACAAAATCCGTAAAGATATCACCAACATGGTCATCAAACCGGTTTTGGGTGATTTGATGGATGATGAAACCACGCTGTATATCAATGCCACCGGCCGATTTGAAATGGGCGGACCCCAGGCGGATGCCGGTGTAACAGGACGGAAAATCATTGTGGACACCTATGGCGGTTATGCCCGTCACGGCGGAGGCGCATTCTCCGGAAAGGATCCATCCAAAGTAGACCGGTCCGCAACCTATATGGCCCGGTACATAGCCAAGAATCTCGTGGCAGCGGGACTGGCCGACAGTTGTGAAATTCAACTGGCGTATTCCATCGGTGTGGCTGAACCCCTGTCCGTTTTTGTTGACACTTTTGGCACCGGAAAACTTCCCGATCATCAACTGGCTGACATTGTCCGGAAAGAATTCCCCCTGAAACCTCATCAGATCATTGATTATCTGGATCTGAAGCGTCCGATTTACCGGAAAACTGCAGCCTATGGCCACTTTGGCCGTGAAGATTGCGACTTCAGCTGGGAAAAAACAGATAAGGCAGAAAAACTCAAAAAATATCTTTCCTGAGCCTTTTCGTTTTTTGGAAAATGAAACATCCTCATCATACATGGCTGTACATAAAAGCCTGTCTGGCATCTCTATTATTCTGTGTATTCTTTTTTTTATCCTGTGACTTAAATATTCCAACCAAGCTGGAACCGCCGGCATGGAAAGCTTCGCTTACACTTCCCCTGATTTATGAACAATACCCGGTGATCGACCTGGAAAATGATTCCACGTTCTTTGCCGAAGGCGATACCATGTTCCTGCGCTTTGGCGGTGATCTGGGCCAGGTGGCTTTATCAAAAAATAATTTCATTGTTCCGGTGAATACCAGCATTTCTGTCCAGGAAGAAGGACAAACCCTCAGGGTTGATCCGTTCAGAAGAGAAATAATCGATAATCTGACCCTCGGGGATATCGTTGGAGCAGACCTTTCTACCATACCACCAGACGTATGGAATAACGTTGCTGCAAATCCCATCGTTGATGTAGACGAAACGGTTGATTTTGGTGAAGAAATACGACAGGAACTGAACCGGTACTTTTCAGCCTATGCTTTGGAAACCGGTGAAGGCAGTTTTTTTGTGACTGATTTCCGAAATGATTTGCCCGGGCCTGTCCTCATCGATACAGTAAAAATCGATGTCATCCGGGATGATATGTCCCGCTATCATCTTGTGATACATGAAGGAGATACCATTGAAGCCTATGGCAGACTCAGGGATTCTACAGATCTGACAGGGAAATTTGTTGAAGGAACCCGCCTGAATGCTTCCATAGCAATTTTTCTTGTTCCGGTAAATGATACCCTCTATTCAGATCCAGACATAGAAGACGGACTCTTTTACCGCCAAAGCGCTCAAATGTTCTTTACTTCCATCCATGGACGCACAAAAGAAATTGTCCTCATGGATACAACCCTGGGATTTCCCCTGCCTCAAAGCAACACACAGATTGAAAAAGGGGCATTAAGTATGACTGGCCCGGACACCAATGAGATCAGCATGGCTGTATTAAGCAACACCTTTGATGCACCCATCCGGTTTGGGCTCACCTTCCCACAGATTCAATCACCTCCGCCGGGAAACTATCCTGCAGCATTTCCCGATACGCTGCTTACTCCGGGCCTGGACATGTCCCTGGATCTGGATGGATACCATGTAAAAAGCATTGATGATGATGAATTATTAGATAATCTTGAATATACTTATCAGGTAAAAATCGACAGTGCCGCACCGGATGTGGCAGGATATAATGCCACCTTTCCCCTGAATGAAAGTATGGGAACACTCCAGGTTGATTTTCAGGTAACGGATATGCGTTTTGATTCGTTGAAGGGGCAATTCAACATGCTGCTTCCCGGAGACGAACAGCAGATGGAACTTCCGGAAGGTATCACAGGCATCGGTATTGCCGAACCTGAAATGACACTTCGTGTACGGAACCGTATTCTTCCTGTAAAACTGATAATGGATATTACAGCTAACAAGAAAACGGAATCCCGCACCATGCATGTGGAACCGTCTCTCAATCATCCGGATGTTGCAGCAACCGATTCCGCTCTTTCCATCATTAAATTTAACCGCCAGGGTATGTTTGTCTACTGGGATGACGAGTCAAACCTGGTACGTGTGAATGAAACACATCCCACGATTGCCGACCTGATTGATCTGAATCCCAAAAACTTCCGTATCAGCACCAGCGCCCTTGTGAGGGGAGAAGGAACAATTGGTATCGGAGACAGCCTGTGGGCCGATTATATACTGGAAGCCCCTTTTAAATTTCTGGCAAGCAGTCAGAGTTTTATGCCAAAAGGGTACACAACAATTGCCGCGTGGGATAGCTCCACAGCAGCCTTTATTAGGGAGAATGCGACCGGCGCCATCGTATACGCCAATCTGACCAATCACATCCCGATGCATGGGACCTTTACTTTGCTGATGTCGGACAGTACCATTTTTCCCCGGGACACCCTGCCTGAAACCCTGGATTTACTGAATATTTCTGATATGGGAAACAGCCGTATTTATTTTAATAACGGGGATATCATTCGTCTGGATACCCTTTTTTCCGTTCCCTTGCCCCGGGCAGAGGTTGATCCGGTAACAGGCATGATCACTGCCCCGGTGGATTCTACAGTTACCGACACCATTTCAGCCGATCTGGTCATGGAATTAACCCGCCAGGTGAATCATTATGTGATGCCCCGGATTGATCTTCAAACAAGTTCCGATTCCCTCATTTTTATCCGTCCCCAGGATTATATCGGCGTTCATGCCTATATCGGCTTCCGGGTCAACACCGGTGATTTTATCTACGGTTCCGATAGCAACGAGGAGGAAGGCGGAGAATGATGCGACGCTTTCTTATCCTGTTTGTAGGGCTAACCGCCTTTTTACAAGCCCAGTTTGACCGGGATCCACGGGCTGTGGGACTGGCAGGAGCCTATGGCACAATTTCCCGTGGTTTTTCCGCCGTCGGGTGGAATCCGGCCAATCTTGCCTTTCCCGATTCTTCTGGTCATACACGCATTTCACTGGGTTATGTGAATCTCCGGATTCAAAATACAGTCCTCTCCCTGAAGGATTTAAATTATTATAACGGTCGTGATCTGGAAAGGCCTGATCCCTACACCGGAGAAATCCCCAAAGAAGGGTTTCTTGAACTTTTCCGGGAGGATGGATTCCGGGGAGAAGCAGGGCTTACGCTGGTTGTTCCTTTTCTGAGCCTGTCCCATAAAAACTGGGCTGTTACCACCCGAACGATCTCTGCAGCTGACTTGATCATGCCCTACGATTATGCAGATCTATTTGTCAACGGCAACAGAATCCTCCAAGATTATGACCTGACCATTGATCTCAACTCGATGGTCATGGCCGTAGCTGATTTCTCGATGGGATTCCCCTTTGAACTCGGGGCTGTGGGATTCACAGTCCGCTATTTCCAGGGATTGACCTATTATGGTTTTGACAGTGACGAATCCACGGCACATTTCCTGACCGATACAACATCCCTTAAAGCCGGTGCTGAGTATATTACCCGGCTTATGTACGGCGGGACCGGTGCCGGGCTGGACCTGGGTTACACATCCAATCTCTGGAACGGCTGGCAGTTCAGTGTGGCACTGAATAATCTCTTCGCCCAGACCTATTGGAACAAACCTACCTATGCCCGGATGCTGCTGGGTGTTGACGAAGCAGATATTTATCAGAGCAAAAAGTATGTGTACCGTCTGAAAGAACTGACACCCATGGATTTTTTTGGTGATACGACAGGTGTAATGCCAACATTTGAAGAAATTTACATGGCAGAAGAATCCTCGCTCGATCCGCCTGATGGCACCGTTAAAATCCGTTATCCCGCATGGGCCCGTTTTGGCCTGAGGCGGCAGCTGAATCCGGAGGTCGTGTGGGTCAGTGATTTTTCAGCATCCTTTCACAACATCTTTTTTGCCCGGGATTCATGGCTTTGGAGCAACGGCATTGAAATTGTGCGCTCACCTGCCTTTCCGGTGCGGGCCGGATTGGCCTGGGGTGGAAAAAATAACAAACATATCTCCTTCGGTTTCTCAATGAAAACCTGGATTTTAAACCTGGATTTTGCCATGGCACTGCATAACGGATTCAATCTACAAACGGCAAAAGGACTCGAACTGGCTTTGGGTGGATATCTTGAATTTTAACGGCTTTCCCTCCAATCGAAGGCTAAAAAGGGTTTTATTCCATGAAAAATCAAGAGAAAGAACTAACACCGGAACCTTTTGGGAAAACATGCTCCCTGTGTGGCGAAGAAAACAAAAAAAAATTGACAGAAGATCCTTTCAATAAAGGAATTTACATCTGCCGGGAGTGTCTTGAACGAAGCAGCCGCCACGATACCATGGTTCACCTGGGACTCGAAGTACAACCTGAACATGAATAAATGGTAACGAATGCCCATGGAAAGTGTCCAATTACATTCATCATGGAGAAACTGATAAAATGAAGGAGGATTCCATGATCTACCTGACAAAACGGGTGACCTTTTCTGCGTCTCATGTACTCCGGAATCCGGATTTTGACGAAAAAACCAATCTGGATGTTTACGGTAAATGCAGCTGGCCTCATGGACATGGCCATAATTATGTCCTCGAAGTCACCGTTCAGGGACACATCCCCAAAGAGACGGGCATGCTTATCGATTTAAAAAAACTGAAATATATTATACATGAAAACGTTGTGGATAAACTGGACCACAAATTTCTGAACACTGATGTCCCATTTCTGAAAGGAGTTATCCCCACTTCGGAAAATCTGATTGTATCGATCTGGAAAGAACTGGAAAAGGCTTTGGAACCGGGGATGCTCTATGAGCTGAAACTGTGGGAAACAGAAAACAACTGGGTTGTATATCGTGGAGAGTAGCAACCCTATCCTCGAAATATACACGCGGATTTTATTTTCCGCCGCTCACAGTTACAGGGACAAACACAAATCCCCGGAGGAAAACCGTGGGAAATACGGAAAATACAGCCGTATTCACGGGCATAATTACGAAGTAATCCTGGGATTGCGCGGACCGATAGATATGAAAAGCGGAATGATGATCAATTTCTTTGAGGTAGAACAGATACTCAAAGAAAAAATCATATCCATCCTGGATATATCCCATCTGGAGGAAGATATCCCCTGGTTCAGGGAGCATCTTCCTACAACCGAAAACATATCCTTGTTTGTGTATCATCAACTCAAGCGTGCCTTCCCCCCGTCTGTGATTTTGGTATCGGTGGAAGTCCGCGAAACCCCTGATTTAGGAGCAAAGATAAGCAATGAGTAATCCGCGTATAAAAAAACTCGAAACCATCACCTTGGATCTGTTAAAAGAAATCGGCGAAGATCCACAACGGGATGGATTGATAAAAACGCCATACCGTGTGGCAAAATCCTGGGAATTTCTTTCAAAAGGCTATGAAATGAATTTGAAGGATATTATCAACGATGCCATCTATGATGAAGAATCCCGGGGGATGGTCGTTGTCCGTGATATTGATTTTTTCTCCATGTGTGAACACCACATGCTGCCATTTTTTGGAGTAGTACATGTGGGATACATTCCCAACGGAAAGGTTTTGGGGCTCAGTAAAATCCCACGGATTGTAGAAATGTATTCCCGCCGTTTGCAAATTCAGGAACGCATGACCCGCCAGATTGCAGAAACACTTTGGAAAACAGTGCACCCGATTGGGGTGGGAGTCGTCATTGAAGGCCAGCACATGTGCATGCAAATGCGGGGTGTGGAAAAGAAAAATTCCTATACAACAACCTCTACGGTTCTCGGGGAATTTCATGATGATCCTGAAACCCGGGCAGAATTCCTTACGATGATCTCAAAAAAGACCTTCGGTTAATAATCTTTGTATGAACATTCCACTCCTGCTTACTCTGGCCGCTGAGCTGTATCGGCAGGCTTCCAAAGAATCCGGCCATCCGGCGGATGAAATTGCACACCACTATTTTAAACAAAGGCATTTTTTAGGAAAAAGGGACCGTAGGGCAATATCTGAAGTTTTTTGGCATATGATACGTCACAAGTCACGTTTTGAGTGGCATTCTGCCGGAGTTGCATCTCCTACCATGAGAACCATCATACCTGTGGAAGAGCTGGTGGTCCGGGCTTATCGGGATCTTTACCCCGAAACTCAGGCAGCGGGTTTCCGGAAAGAGGATAGCTTTAGCCGGGCGTGGAGGCAGACAGAAAAAAATCCAGGGCAAGTGAACATTCCGGATCCTGCCATTTACAGCCTTCCGGAATGGATGTGGGCTGATCTGGAGGAAATCTTTGACCAGGAGACATTACATACTACTGCCACATCTCTTTTAAAACCGGCGGGGCTTCATCTTCGGATAAATACACTTAAAGCAAGGGTTGAGGATGTCCTACAGGCCTGTCCGGAATACACCATCCGAAGGGGAAACATTGTACCTGAAACCCTTCGAATTCAGGGGAACCCGGATATCAGGCATCACAGAGTATACCGTCAGGGATGGGTGGAAATTCAGGATGAAGGGAGTCAGCTCGTCACACGATTAATCCGCCCTCAGGCGGGAGATTGCATCCTCGATGCCTGTGCCGGTGCCGGTGGAAAATCCCTCCACCTTGCAGCCTTCACCCAAAATCAGGCCCGGATTATTGCCACCGATAAATATCCTGAACGACTGATAGAACTTGTGCACAGGGCAAACCGTACGGATGCCCGTATTCAGGTGATGGACCAGAAAGAAGTTTTCAAAAACCTTCAGGGCAAGGCGGACATTGTTTTTCTGGATGTCCCCTGCAGCGGGAGTGGCACCCTCAGGCGCCGGCCAGACCTGAAATGGAATCTGACACCGGGAACCATCCGAAACTACGTAGACCTGCAACAAAAAATACTTAAAGAAAACATACCACTGTTAAAACCGGGAGGACGCCTTATATACACAACCTGCTCCATCCTGCCCGAAGAAAATGAAGGTCAAATGGAGTATATCATGAAAACCTGGCCACATTTAAAACCGTTACCGATTTCAGACATGATTCAAGAGTTGAATCTTCCCCTGAACTCTTTGAGTACATCCGGGCTCAGGATCAGTCCACAGGATTTTGATACAGATGGATATTTTGTGGGCATCATGAAATGAGCGAATAGTGATGAGTTAAGTTTTGAATTATTCCTCACGCAGAGAGGTCAGAGAGTCCAGAGAGCGCCGGGATACAGATTTTTTATATTTCCCGCAGAGGCGCAGAGAGCGCAGAAGGTTGGTAGATTGAATAATTGATTAGATTGGTTTGATTGGACCACTTGTCACGCGTTACGTGTCACTTTTTCAGTCGGCAGCCTGCCCCATGAATAGGAACCCGGTTTACCGGGATATTTCACGGGGGATTGATTTGATTGGATGATTGAGTCGATGGACACCAGGAGCGCAGCGACGCCAGCTTCCAACTTCTAACTTCTTATAATGATTGATTTGATTGATTTGATTGATTCGATTGGATGATTGAATAGATTGGGAGATTGATTGGATTGATTGGATGAATAGGATTTTTTTTGATTTAGTACAGGGATTATAAGAGAGATGGAATATATGATTTCGGTTAGGTAGCGCCCCCCACCCCGGGGGTAAAATACACCGAAATGCGACATAAAGCAAGATAATATTGTTAATCGTATATATGAAGTGTCGAATAATTCAAATATCCCGGTCATCGGGAAGATCTCCGGCAGGCAG
>LDZU01004770.1_pt1 | contig 14163 bp, 10 predicted proteins | sample 615531 | NCBI WGS metagenome assembly LDZU01 (sample SAMN03408293, study PRJNA278302) | terrestrial metagenome | isolation source: oil reservoir sample SB2 | place: USA: Alaska, North Slope, Schrader Bluff formation | collected 2011-09 | reverse complement strand
GATATAGATGATAAGGTATGGAATAATGTATAAACAGGGAGATATCCTATTAATACCCATACCATTTACTAATTTAGTTTCTAATAAGAAAAGACCAGTGCTTGTTTTATCAAACGATATGTAAAATAGTACAAAAGAAGATATGGTCGTAGTAGCAATTACCTCATTTTTAATATTTAGCCCTATTTTACTCCTATTAATCTGTAGCCAATGTAGGCAATTTACCAATTTACCGATTAGCCAATTTGCCAATTTACCAATTATTTAAGATATAAATGCAAGAAATACTAATCAATTCACCAATTTGCCGATTACCCAATTTACCAATTAAGATGGGAGCACCATCACTTTATTCCTCTCCCTTAGAATGGAGAGGTGAGGTGAGGGTGATAAATTATTTAGTTAATGTTAAAGCTAAAAAGCTATAATTCCTCATCATAAAGGAAGGGTTTTAGCCTGTCTCTTAATCAGGATGTTCTATGAGGAAATTAGAAAAAATCAATCATAAAGAAAAGTGTTCGGAAATAATATCATTTATTTTCTTGGTAATCTTACTATCTTCAATAAATCCAATTTTGTTTAATAATCTTTTTTTATCAACACTCCTAAGTTGAATAATCATTATTTTAGAATCACTATCTAAACCAACCAGTCCTTTAGGAATGAAAACCTCGAAAGGATAGACATTTTTTATATCTGAAGATAAAGGGGCAATAGTTACCAACGGTGAATATTGATTATGAATATTGTTAGAAAGAATAATGGCCGGTCTTTTTTTCTTAGTTTCATGTCCTATAGTGGAATCAAAATTGACTAAATATATTTCTCCTTTTTTAGGATAGGTCATCTCCGGTTACTCCCTCGAATGCTTCATTTTCGTCGCTAATCTCCTGGTAAGCTGATTGATAGGCCTTGATAAGATTTTTCTTTTTCATTTCTTTTAATTCTTTTTCTATTGTTTTGGCAATGAATTTACTACGATTTCTATCAGGAATATCTTTTCTTAGCGAATCAGCTAATTCCTTAGGTAAAGATATGGTCACTTTTACTTTATCAGGCATAATATACCTCCATCTAAATAATACATCCATTTATTACATAATAACATTTACCTATTAATTGTCAATGTAACTTGGAAGTCAGGTCTTGAAATACAATTCACCAATGTGATTAATTCACCAATTAACCAATTACCCAATTGACCAATGAATATAATTCACCAATTACCCAATTGACCAATTAAACAATTTGCCAATGAAGATAATTCACCGATTAACCGATTAGCCAATTTACCAATGTGATTAATTCACCAATTCACCAATTACCCAATTTACCAATGAAGATAATTTACCAATGAGATTAATTTACCAATTGACCAATTTACCAATTACAATATAATTTACCAATTCACCAATGAAGATAATTTACCAATTTACCGATTAGCCGATTTGCCAATGTGATTAATTCACCAATTACCCAATTAGCCAATTTACCAATGAAGATAATTCACCGATTTGCCGATTAGCCAATTTGCCAATTAAGATGGGAGCACCCATTCCTTATTCCTCTCCCTGAGAAGGGAGAGGTGAGGGTGATAAGGAGAAGAAAGGAGACTGACTAAGTCTTGAAAAGAGATATTATTTTTAGTTATTTTATGATAACATATAAATTAAAATTCAGTTAGAATATTATAGTTTGGTAGTAAAAAGAGGAAAGAAGAAAAAGGGGACAGGCTGTTTTTTATACTTTTTATATATCTTCTTTGGGGGGAGCGGAGATTAAAGAGCAGTGACCTATTTGGAATGGTTTATATGTATTGCATATTGAGTGAAAAATGTATAAAAAATAGAAATATAAAAAGATGGTGAGTAAATGAAAATAATTATTCTGGCTGGTGGGATTGGGACGAGGCTCTGGCCTTTAAGTAGAGGTAGGTTTCCTAAACAGTTTATCAAGTTTCAGGATAGAGAATATTCTTTATTTCAGGATACTTTTAAGCGAAGTTTACTGTTGGCCGAGTTAGATGATATCTATGTGGTTACCAATAAGAATTACAAATTTTTGGTGATGGGGGAGGTAGAAGAGCTGGGATATGATTATCAGGAAAAAAATATACTGATAGAACCAGAAGCCAAGAATACCCTGCCAGCTATTTATGCTGGAGTTGATGAGATTGTAAAAAAGGGGAAGGGCAATCATGATTCAGTGGTGATATTCCCCTCAGATCATTTGATTGAAAAGAGTGAAGAATTTGCCGAATTAATTAAGTCTGCAGAATATTTAACTGGAGATTTATTAGTTACCTTTGGTATCAAGCCAGCTTATCCTTATACTGGCTATGGTTACATTTCACCTGGAGAGAAAAAGGGTGATTGTGGTTATCTGGTTAAAGAATTCAAGGAAAAGCCCGATTATAAGAGAGCGGTGGACTATATCAAAAAAGGATATTACTGGAATAGTGGGATTTTTATGTTTAATACCAGTATATTTAGAGAAGAGGTTGCAAGATTTACTCCTGAGGTTAAGCGAGCTTTTGCGGGAAGTAAGAACCTAGAGGAGGCATTTAGCAAGATTAAGCTAAATATCTCCATTGATTATGGAATCATGGAAAAGAGTAGGAGAGTAGCGGTAGTACCTGCTGATATTGGCTGGAACGACCTGGGTAGTTTTGATACCTTTTATGAAGTTTTTACCAAAAACAGGAATGGTAATATTGCCAGCGATGATCATCTATTACTCGACTCTAAGGATAATATTATTGTTCAGTCTGAAGATGGAAAATTGGTAGTAACAATCGGTGTTGATGATTTGATTATCATTGATAATCGGGATGCCCTTCTCGTATGTAAGAAAGAGCATTCCCAGAAGGTAAAAGAGGTAGTGGAGGAATTGAAAAAGAAAAAAGATAGTCGTACTGAATATCATGTTCAGGATTATCGACCCTGGGGAAATTATAAGATACTGGAAGAAGAAGAGAAGGCCTTTAAAATAAAAAGGATTAAGGTTAATTCTGGTAAAAAATTAAGCTATCAGCTGCATCATTATAGAAATGAGCACTGGGTAGTAGTAAAGGGTAGCGCTAAGATAACTATAGATGATCAGGAAATGATTATCAGTGCTGGTGAGAGTATAGATATAAAAGCGGGACAAAAGCATCGGCTGGAAAATATTGGTAAATCTGCTTTAGAAATTATTGAAGTACAGATGGGAGAATATCTGGAAGAAGACGACATTGTCCGTTTTGAGGATGAGTATGGAAGAAAGTAGGTTAATTGACCAATGATATTAATTTACCAATTAACCAATTTACCAATTAACCGATTCACCAATTTACCAATTGAAATACAATGACAAATTGGAGTGATTGGACAACAATTGATCAATATTTTAATATTATTTTTATTTATTATAGTTTTATAATTTATGCGGGTTAGTCTATTATGAAGATAGTAATTGTAGGTGCTGGTCCAGTAGGTTGTTATACTGCTCAATTGTTAAAGAAGATGGGTTATCAGCCGGTAGTATTAGAAGAACACCTCACTGTAGGCAAGCCAGTAGAATGTGCTGGTATTATCTCCTCTAAGCTTTTTGACCTGATGCAACCATTCCTTTCAGAGGAAACAGTTATCAATAAAATTAATAGGTTTACCATTAATTCTTCCTGGGTTGAAAGCTTTACTATCATCATCCCTGGTATCTCCGTAATGGTTAATAGGGAAAAGTTTGATTTCAATTTGGGAGAAGGACTGCAGATTCATTTAGGACAGCGAGTCTCTTCTATCAAGAGAGAGAATAACTTTTACTCAGTGGAAACAGTAAAGGGGAGTAAATTTGAAGCAGATATTTTGATTGGGGCAGATGGGGTGAACTCCATGGTGCGTAAATATCTGCTGGAAGAATATGCGCAACAAAAAGGTAATCAAAATATTAAAAATATTAAATTAGATTATTATTTTGGTCTGCAATATCAAATTAACCTGGCTAATTCCGAGCAAGTAACGGCTAATACTTATGGCAATACTGACGCTAATGATGTAATTCAAGTTTACTTTAACGGTACTATTCCCTTTTTTATCTGGATTGCCCCCGAAAACCATCGAAAGTTACGGGTTGGGGTTATAGCTGAAGAAGGGAAAAAGGTATTAACTAATTTTATCAAGGAGAAAGGGATTGAAGGCAAAATTGAAGAGGTAGTTACTGGCAAGATTTCGGTAGGATTTATTCCTACTTATTGGAATCAAATTGCTCTGGTTGGTGATGCAGCCTGTCAGGTAAAGCCCTTAACGGGTGGTGGTCTTTTTTATGGTTTACAATCTGCCCGCCTGCTAGCTGATTGTATTGCCGAAGGACATTTAGAACAGTATGATGATAAGTGGAAAAAAATGTTTGGTCCGGAAATAAAATTTGGTATAAAAGGAAGAAAGATTTATGAGAGTTTAGATGAGCAGAAAAGAGGAGAACTATTTCAGTTGTTTAGAAAGAATGCTCATTTTATTGAACAAATGGTTGATTATGACCATCATTCTCTATTGTTTCGAGAGGCTCTCCGAAGGCCACAACTACTAATGGATGCTGGTAAATTGTTTAGATTTTATCTGGAAGATTTAGTAAAAGAATTTTTTGCTTAGCTATAATTACAAATAACAGGGAGGTATTATTTGAACTATCTGGAAAAATATTATAAATGGCTGAATAGCTCTTATCTTAGCGCCGAAGATAGAGAAGAATTGCGCTCTATTGCCGAAGATAGAGAGGAGATTATAGACCGTTTTTATAAGAATTTAGAATTTGGTACCGGGGGAATGAGAGGAAAAATTGCTATCGGTAGCAATCGTATGAATATCTATACCGTGGGACAATCAACTCAGGGGCTATCCAATTACCTGCTGGCTAAGGTAAAAAAGGCCACAGAGAGAGGAGTAGTGATTGCCTATGATCCCAGACATATGTCTCGGGAGTTTGCTGAGCAGTCAGCTCAGGTTTTAACTGCTAATGATATCAAAACATATCTCTTTGATGATATCAGACCAACCCCGGAACTTTCCTTTGCGGTAAGAATGATTGGTGCTGCCGCTGGTATTGTAATTACCGCCAGCCATAATCCACCTTGTTATAATGGCTATAAAGTTTACGGGGAAAATGGAGCCCAGATACTGCCAGAAGTGGCAAATCAGATTATAGCAGAGATTGCTAAGATTAAAGATTTTTCGGAAATTAAGTTGATTGCTCTGAAAGAAGCAAAAGAAAGGGGATTATTGCAACTGATTGGGGGAGCTTTGGACCGGGTCTATTATGAGAAGGTAAAGAATTTATCACTCAGTAATAATGTTGATAAAGAGCTTAAAATAGTTTATACCCCTTTACACGGGACTGGAAATATTCCTATCAGAACTATATTGACTGATATGGGTTTTAAAAATATTTTTGTGGTTGAAGAACAAGTCCGACCAGATCCAGAGTTTTCCACCGTGACCTCACCCAATCCAGAGAATCCTGAGGCATTTAAGCTGGCCAGGGAATTGGGGGAAAGAGTAAAGGCCGATATTCTTATTGCTACTGATCCAGATGCTGACCGTCTGGCTGTTTGTGTTTTAGATAAAGATCAATATATCTTCCTGAATGGGAACCAGACCGGTGCTCTGCTTTTAGCATATATTTTATCCAGACGAAAGGAAAAGGGAAAATTACCTCAAAATGGATTTGTTATCAAGACCATTGTCACCTCAGAAATGGGTAGGGTTATCTCTAATAGCTATTCGATTCCCACCTATGACACCTTGACTGGCTTTAAGTATATTTGTAATAAAGCGGAAGAGTTGGAGAAGAAAGGTGGTATATTTTTATTTGGTTATGAAGAAAGTATTGGTTATCTTACCGGTAATTTTGTGCGGGACAAGGATGCAGTGATAAGTGCAATGTTGGTTTGTGAAATGGCTGCTTATTATAAGAAGAGAGGATTAACTCTGCTTTCTGTTTTAGAAGGGCTTTACCAGCAATATGGATATTTCCTGGAACATTTAGAATCTATCTATTTGGAAGGTTTAGAAGGGGAAGAGCAGATGCAAAAAATTATGTCTGCTTTTCGAGAAGAATTTCCAGAGATACCAGGAATGCCTGTCTCCCGTAAAATTGATTATAAAACTTCCTATCAGTATGATTATGAACATCATAAGAAGGAGACTATTGATATTCCTCAGTCTGATGTTTTAAAATGTATCTTTACTGACGGTTGCTGGTATGCTATTCGACCTTCTGGCACTGAACCAAAAATAAAAATTTATATATCTTTGGTAGGAAAGGATAGGAGAGAGGCTGAGGAAAAGTTAGAAAAAGTTAAGTCTGTAGTTTTGGAGAAGGTTAGTGGGGTCAGGTCTTGAAATAGCAGCAGAACAATTACCCAATTGACCAATTTACCAATTAGTCAATTGACCGATTGACCGATTTACCAATGAAATCAATTTACCAATTTACCAATTGACCAATTTACCAATTGACCAATTTACCAATTACCCAATTACCCGATTAGCCGATTGACCAATTAAGAGGGCAATTGGTAATTAGTAATAGTAATAAAAGCCCATCAGCTTAATCCTCTCCCTTAGAAGGGAGAGGGGAGGGTGAGGGTGATAAATTATTTAGTTAATGTTAAAGCTACAAAGCTATAATTACTCATCATAAAAGAAGGGTTTTAGCCTGTCCATTAATCGGGATTATTCTAAAGGAAATTGAAGATAATTCGCCAATGAAGTTAATTTACTAATTGACCAATTTACCAATTAAGATACGATTTTGTTAATGATAGTTCGCCCTTAACTAATATTAAGAGGCGGGGGTGGCAATCTCATGATATTATACCCACATCTTTTGTCTGAAAACTGTTAACTAAAAACTGAAAACTATAAACTAATTATATTATTTCCAGCACATTAAATTCGGGCTCTTCCAGATTAACTAAAAGCAACTTATTTCTGAATGGTTTTCCTTTGTTGAGTAAAATTTTTAAGGCCTCTGTTACCTGAAGTGAGGCTATCAGAGCAGGAGTAATGGAAATTACACTAAGCGGGGCTGCCTGGTGGTGATTTTGATATCTTTCTGAGGGACCATAGATAGTTTCCAGGCCTTTATCTTCAGGGAAGATAGTGCTAACCTGTCCTTGTAATCCATTTATAGCGCCATGAATGAATATTTTGTTTAATTTTTTGCAGGCATCTTCCAGTATAAATCGAGCCGGAATATTATCAAGGCCATCCAGAACTAAATCAACATCTTGAATCATTTTAGAAATATTGTTGGCATCAATAAATTGGGAATAGGCTATAGCCTCTATACTGGAATTTATATCCCTTATTCTGGATACTGCTGTTTCTGTCTTTCCTGTTCCTATATTTTTTTCGCTACTTAGTAATTGGCGATTAAGATTGCTTTCTTTAAATATATCTCCATCAATAGTGGTTATACTTCCTATTCCCACTCGGGCTAACAGTTCTATAATGCTTCCACCTAATCCTCCACAACCAATTACTGCTACTTTAGAACAAAGTAATTTTATCTGCTCAGTAAAGCTAATGGTATGATAATTTCTATGGTAACGGGCAGGCATTATTTCTTCCTGAAGGGCTGCTATCTCTATTTCTTTGGGAGATAGATTGTATTTTTGAGATAGATATCGGACCTGGTCAATTGGTATTATGGGAATCCCATTTTTTAGGTATTTTGAGTTTTCTTTGAATTGTTTTAATTCTACCGAGACTGCCGGACTAATCTTACTCATATTCATTATCCACCCTCCATAATTTATTAGTCCTATTTTTCCATATGTATATTTTTTATAGTTTTCAATTATTTTATTTACTATTTTATTATAACACAGAGATGTAACTAAAAGAATAAGGACTAATATGTTAATACTGTTGCAGCTGTTTTTTTAAGATTGAGAGCCAGTGTTGATAGATTTCCTGATAAACTTTCTTTAGTTTTGGGTCGGGGTAGACAATACTTTCTTTTTTCAGTCCTATAAAGGCTTCCTCAAAATTCTGATATATTTTAGCTCCTATTCCGGCTCCCCGCGCAGCACCTTCAGAGCCATCGGTGTTGAATAATTCCAGCTGAGTTCCTGTTACTGTAGAGAAAATCTTTTGAAAAAGAGTGCTGGAGAATTGATTTACCCGACCAGCTTTAATGATCGATATATTAAGTCCCATATTTTTCATAATTTCAAAACCATAATTTAAGGCAAAGATAATGCCCTCCTGGGAGGCTCTTAAAAGATGTTTTAGTTCATGAATGTTAAAATCCAATTGCTGAAAAGTAGCCCCGATATTTCGATTTTCCAGAGTTCTTTCTGCGCCATTACCAAAGGGGAAGACCTGTAAACCTGCTGCACCAGGCGGAGCTTGGGCAGCAAGGGTATCCATCTCGTGGTAGGTAATGGTGTCTGAATTAGTAGATAGAATTTTGTTTTTCAGCCAGCTATATAGAATTCCACAACCATTCAGGCAGAGTAGTATGGCGTATCTGGGATTGTTATTTTGATGATTTACATGAACAAAGGTATTTACCTGGGATTGGTAATCATAAATCAGTTGATCAGTAATCCCAAAGATAACTCCGGAGGTACCAGCAGTGGTAGCAGCCTCCCCAGGTTGAAGGACATTGAGAGAAAAGGCATTATTAGGCTGGTCACCAGCTCGGTAGGATATTTTAGTTCCTCTTTGTAAACCCAATTCTTGTGCTGCCTGACTGGTAAGCTCTCCCTGAATGGCAAAGGTAGGAACAATATCCGGAATAATTTCTACTGGGACACCATAATAGTCCAGCAGCATTTTGGCCAATTTATTTTCCTGAAAATTCCATAAAATTCCTTCTGATAGACCTGAGGGAGTAGTATTAATGATATCAGTCATTTTCATGGCAATGAAATCACCAGGCAACATCGCCTTATAAGTCTTACTATATATTTCCGGTTCGTTTTCCTTTACCCATTTTAGTTTAGAAGCGGTAAAATTGCCTGGAGAATTAAGTAGAGTGGATAGACATTTCTTTTCTCCCAGCTCTAAAAAGGCTTGTTGACCGATATCTACTGCTCTACTGTCGCACCAGATAATAGCGGGACGTAATACTCTTTTTTCTTTGTTTACCAGCACCAGCCCATGCATCTGATAAGATAGGCCAATCGCCTTGATTTTGGCGGGAGATATATTTACCTGAGACAAAATTTGGGCAGTGGACAATTTAACATGTTCCCACCATACTTCCGGATGCTGTTCTGCCCATCCTGAATGGGGTGATTGAATTGCTAATTCCTCCTGGGGGGAGATAGCCTTAACTACCAGTTTTCCGTTATCTGAATCAATCAGACTTGCTTTTATGGATGAACTTCCTACATCATATCCCAATAGATAAGCCATTTTTATTCCTTCCTTGTTTTATTTTATTCAAGAAGCACATAGCTAAATGATGAATATTCTACTTAAATTTCTTTTATACTCTTTCTGAAATAAGGAACAATATATTCTGACCCCCTCACCCTAACCCTCTCCCTCGAGGGGAGAGGAGAAGTAGGGGAAGTAAGGTATTTTTCTTAATTTCTTAACTGTATTTTACTATATACTCAATACTCGATACTGAATACTGATAATAGAGGGGTTTCAGGGGATACCTCCCCTGATTATCTTGTATACTTTACAACTATAAAATGATATAATTTAAACAATGTTTCTTATATTTATGGAAGGATATAAATGTGGAAAATAATATTTCTTTATATGAAAAATTAGGTTTATTTTATCTGGGGAAAGAGGTTGATTACAGGACCTTTCAAACTACTGATAATCTTTTTCTTTATAAGTCCAAAGACTTTACTACTCATGCTGCTATAATCGGCATGACTGGTAGTGGAAAAACTGGTCTGGGGAGTGCTATTATTGAAGAGGCAACTATTGATAGAATTCCTTCCCTAATCATTGATCCTAAAGGTGATATGGGCAATCTTCTTTTAGCCTTTCCAGATTTGAAGCCAGAGGATTTTCGGGAATGGATTGATCCAACTGAAGCAGAAAATAAAGGCATCCAGCCTGATATTTATGCCGAAGAAGTTGCTCACAGCTGGGAAGAAGGATTAAAAAACTATTATCAGGGTAAGGACAGAATTAATCTTTATAAAAATAGTGCAGATTTTAATATTTATACACCTGGTAGTTCGGCAGGTATTCCTTTATCAGTATTAAGTAGTTTTGAGGCACCCTCTGAAGATGTTATGAATGATCCTGATACTTATTCAGCTATGATAAATTCTACGGTTATGGGGCTTCTTTCCCTTATTAATATCAAGGCTGATGTCTTAACCAGTAAAGAATATATTCTTTTAGCAGCTTTATTTTCTTATTTCTGGAAGAAAAATATTAACCTTACTTTAGAAGAACTGATTGGTTATATTACCAACCCTCCCTTTGAAAAGATTGGTGTTCTAAGCTTAAATAGTTTTTATCCTCAGAAGGAAAGATTTGAGCTGGCTATGCTTCTAAATAATATTTTATTCAGTCCTGGTTTTACTATGTGGTTAGAGGGAGAACGATTAGATATTCAGAATCTCTTATATACCAAAGATGGCAAACCAAGAGTTAGTATCCTTTCTCTGGCTCATTTAGACCATAACCAGCAGATGTTTTTTGTGACATTTTTTTTGAATAAATATATTAGCTGGATGAGGCAACAAACAGGGACTCCTTCTTTACGCACTTTGCTTTATATGGATGAAATTTTCGGTTTCTTTCCGGCCACTTCAAATCCACCCTCCAAACAGCCTATGTTGATTTTATTAAAACAAGCCAGGGCTTATGGTATAGGAGTAGTTTTAGCTACTCAAAATCCTGTTGACCTTGATTATAAAGGGCTGGCTAATATTGGTAGCTGGTTTTTAGGCAGGTTGCAAACCAGACAGGATAGAGAGAAAGTGGTAGATAGCTTAACAAAAAATACAGCAGGGGCATTGGATAAGAGTGAGATAGAAAATTTACTTGCCAACATGAAAAAACGTACTTTTCTGCTAAAGAGTGCTCATCTGGATTATGTTCCACTATTTGAAACGAGATGGGTGCTATCTTATTTAAGAGGTCCTCTTTCGGTCAGGGAAATAAAAAAGTTGATGGAGAATAAACAAAAAATGTTTACTCCACAGCAGGAAGAGGTAATCGGACTGGATTTAGGGGCAAAAAGTAACGAGCCAGCAGTAAGTGGAACCAGACCATTTCTATCAGATAAAATAAAACAATATTTTTTACATCACCCGCCATTTGGTGAAGAGGTGGTTTATGGACCCAAAGTCCTATTTTGGGGCAAAGTCAGGTTTTATAGTGAATCTAAAAAAATTGATCATAAAAAGGAAATATCTCTTAAGGTTCCTGTTTATCAAGATACTGTAGAGCTTAATTTTAATGAGGCAATTCCCAGTGAAGATGATATAAGTAGTTATGACCATAAACCACTGGAAAAGGCTCGTTTTACTTTATTACCATCCTTTTTAGAAAAGATGAAGGATATGGATAGTCTGGAAGAAAAGTTCAAAAATTACCTTTATGATAATACGAGAATAGAACTTTTCAGCTGTGCAGAATTTAAGCTTTTATCACAACCAGATGAAGAACTTGCTGATTTTAGATCCCGGCTATTAGAGCTTATCAGAGTAGAAAAGGATAAAGCAGTTGAGAAATTAACGGAACAATATATTAAAAAGGGAGAAAAATTAGAAAAGGAATTCATTAAATTGCAGGAAAAATTGGGAAAAGAAGAGGCAGATGTAAAGACTGCCAGCACTGATAGCGCTTTATCTATGGGTTCCAGCGTACTTGGTGTGCTGTTGGGGAGGAGCAAGGTAGGAACCCTGAATACCGGTGTGACCGGTTTAAAAAGAGCTAGCAGGGTTTTAAAAGAGAAAAAGGATGTTGAACTGGTAAAGAAAAAGATTGAAGAACTCAATAAGAGTAGGCAAGAACTGGAAGAGGAATTAAAACAGAATATTGAAGATTTGTCCAGCCAGTTCGATATTGACCATTATACTATTGAGACCATAAGTATAAAACCTAAAAAGGGGGATATTTTCGGTATTAGTACTGCTTTGTTGTGGGAAGCCAGATAGGTTAAATTCCAAAATATTTTTAAATTGGTTTATAATTTTATAGCTGAGTTAATATCTTTTATTAGAAGATTAGAAGAGGAAATAGGTTAGCCATTTGGATGTTAGAGATTAGAGAAAATTATCAGAAAATCCGGTCTGAAATACCATCTTACATTAATATTGTAGTGGCTGCAAAGACCAGAACTGCAGCTGAAATAAAAGAAGTAATTGAGGCTGGAGCTACTGATATTGGAGAAAATTATATTCAGGAGACGGAAAGAATCAGGCCAGCCCTGGGATGGTCTTTGACTCAAAAAGTTCAGTGGCATATGATTGGCCATTTACAGAAAAATAAAATTAATAAAGCCCTCCCTATCTTTGATTTAATTCAAACCGTGGACTCTTTAGAACTTGCACAGGAAATTGATAAACGGGTAGAAAAAGTGGGCAAGAAGTTTGTTCCCATTTTATTAGAGCTGAATATTGGTAATGAAAGAGCCAAATCGGGAATTAAACCTGAGGAACATGAAAAATTTGAAGAATTTATGGAACAGCTAGTCTCTGATATTTCCCGTCTTACTCATATTCGTCTGGAAGGATTAATGACTATGGGTCCCCTCTGGGCTAACCCTGAACAAGTTCGTCCCTATTTCCGCAGAACCAAAAATATATTTGATCAACTGGCAAAACTGAAATTGGAACGAGTGAATATGAGATATTTATCTATGGGAATGAGCAATTCTTACCGTGTGGCAATTGAGGAAGGTGCTAATATGGTTAGAATTGGTACTGCTATTTTTGGTCCCAGAGCAAGACCTTAATTTCTGAAAAATTCTCCTTAATCTTTTTTTGAGGGAAAGATAATATTTTTATGGCTGATAAAATAAATATTAAGGAATTATCCGCTGATGAGTTAGCAGAAATAATAGTCAAGAAAGGTTTTCCTGCTTATAGGGCAAAACAAATTTTTCACTGGCTTTATCAGAAAAAGGTCCACAGCTTTAAAGAGATGAATAATTTACCCCAGAATTTAATCAATCTACTGGAATCTCTTTTTCAACTGGAGAGTCTTAATTGTCTTGCTCAACAAAAATCAAAAGATGGTGCGCAAAAATTTCTTTTCCAGCTCAAGGATAAGCAGCTCATTGAGAGTGTCCTCATTCTCAGTAAAGAGAATAAAAAAGAACCAAATAAAGAGAGAAATACTATTTGTCTTTCTTGCCAGGTAGGCTGTCAGTGGCACTGTCTTTTTTGTGCCAGTGGAGAAGGTGGCTTTAAGAGAAATCTGGCCGCTTACGAAATTGTTGAGCAAATCTTATCTGTGCAAAACCTATCTGGTAAGATAGTTCATAATGTGGTATTTATGGGAATGGGAGAACCGCTTGATAATTATGAACAGTTAATGAGGTCTATTAATATTATGAATGATAAGCCAGGAATGAATATCGGAGCCCGTAAAATAACCATCTCTACCTGTGGTATTATTCCCGGAATTAAAAAATTAGCAGAGAATCCTCTGCAGATAGAACTTTCAGTTTCTTTGCATGCAGCGCATGATAACCTCAGAAATTATTTAATGCCAGTAAACCGAAAATACCCCCTCACTCAATTAATTCCTGCCTGCCGGGAGTATGTGAAAAGGAAAAACCGCCAGATAACCTTTGAATATCTTATGTTAAAGGGCATCAATGATTCGGTGGATGAGGCACAGAAGTTGAGCCAGCTTATTTCTGACTTTGAGACTAAAGTAAATCTGATTATCTATAATCCCCTGCAGACTGTCCAGCATGAGGCAAATCTTTTTCCCTCAGATAAAGGCACAGTATATTCCTTTCTGCGAATTTTAAAGAATAGCCATATTCCAGTAACGGTTCGCTATTCTAAAGGGCAGGATATTCAGGCGGCCTGTGGTCAATTAAAGGGAGCTTATTTAAATAGTAGAGTTAATTTGAAGGTTCTGCGCCAGGACATTGTATCCACTCCAGCTGCCAATCTCCACTGACACCTTATCTAACATTATTGGTATCACAAATCTGATATTGCTGTCAACC
>LDZU01000115.1_pt1 | contig 14172 bp, 10 predicted proteins | sample 615531 | NCBI WGS metagenome assembly LDZU01 (sample SAMN03408293, study PRJNA278302) | terrestrial metagenome | isolation source: oil reservoir sample SB2 | place: USA: Alaska, North Slope, Schrader Bluff formation | collected 2011-09 | reverse complement strand
CAAGAAAATTATCAAGGGTGGACCTTTGAAGATGAAGCTAAAGAAGCAGGGGAAGTAAGAAAAATCAGCTATGATTTTTGGACTGGCTACAATCAATTTTCTGTAGAATGGAATTATGACTTAGTTTCGGACAGTTATTTACGAACTAACGGTGGTGAGGCTCAATATGATCTTAACAATGATGAACCAATAGCCTCACAAACGGTAATTGTCCTCTTAACTGCTGAAAAGGGACCGATAAACGAATTAAAACACATGCTCTACACCACTATTGGTAAGGGTAAAGCTTTAATTTTTAAACATGGTCAAGAACCAATTGAAGCAAATTGGAGCAAGCCTAGTCGTGAAGCAGAGCTAAAATTTACCGATGTTAGAGGAAAAGACGTTGAATTGGCTCGTGGTCAAATTTGGATTAGTGTTTTAGCCACTGGAAGTGAAGTCAATTATTAATTTATTTGATAAAATTCCGTAATTAATAAGCCGGCTTTCGCCGGCTTTTTTATCAAAAATGTTACAAATTCATTAGTTGATTTTTTGACTTGAATCACGTAAAATTGAGTAAATTTTTGTTTCAAATAATTTAACAAAACAACAAAGGAAACTTTATGTCCTGTCTCAATGATTTATTAATTTCTAAAGTTAGAGTAAAAGTGCTGGAATTGTTTTATAAAAATCCAGATGAAATGTATTATGTTAGAGAAATTACCAGATTAGTGAAAGAGGAAATTAATGCCGTCAGAAGAGAGTTAGAAAGAATGTTAGATTGTGGCTTGTTGAAGAGCGAACAACGCGGTAATCGTCTCTATTATTATTTAAATAAACGCTACCTTTATCATCAAGAACTACAAAGAATTGTCGCCAAGAGTACTGGTTTGGGGCAAAAGATTCGGCGTAATCGACGCAAATTAGGCACACTGTCGTTTGTGATGTTTTCTGGTAGTTTTGCTAGTCGTCAGCTAGCCAAACCAGATGAACTAGATATTTTATTTGTGGGAGATGTGGTTTTACCTGAGTTAGAAGAGTTAATTAAAGCTGAACAAAAAGAATTGGGAAGAGAAATTAATTATGCCGTGCTAAGCGCTGATGAGTTTGAATTTAGAAAAACTCGCCGAGATCCATTTGTCATGGAAGTTTTATACGGTGTGAGGGTAATGATTATTGGTGATGAAAACGAATTTTGCCATCGCGATTTACCAACTAGTTAATAATTTAGAGAGATTGTTTTCATGAGCAAAAAATCAAATACTAGAGCTTTTTTTTGGCTGTTGTTATTGACTGTTATTGCTACTTATATTGCATTTCCTAAGCGTTTGGCACTAGATACTAAAATTTTTAACAAAAAAATTCAATTTGCCATTAATAAACCGCCCATTGATTTTTATTTTTGGGGCAGACATGTTTATAAAGATTTTGAATTAAAAAAGGGTTTAGATATTCAAGGAGGGATGCAGGTAGTGTTACGAGCCAAAATGGATGAGGTAGCTAGTGAAGATAGAAATACAGCTTTAGAATCAGCTAGAGAAATTATTAGTCGGCGAGTTGATCTTTATGGAATTAGTGAACCAACCATTCAAGCTGCTCGTTTAGAAGATGACTATCGTCTCATTGTCGAACTGCCTGGTATTGATGATCCCCAACAAGCGCTAGATTTGGTTGGCAGAACGGCTGAGCTAGAATTTCGTTTAGAAAGTGAATTAAGCGAAGAAGAATTAGCGATAGCTACCCAATCAGCTAATTTTTTGGATATGTATTTTACGCCGACCGCATTGACTGGTCAGCAATTAAAAAGGGCTCAATTACAATTTGATCAACAAACAGCTAAACCACAGATAGCTTTAGAATTTGATGACAAGGGTCGAGATCTTTTTGCCGAAATTACCAAAAATAACATTAATAAAATGTTGGCCATTTTTATTGACGGTTTTCCTGTGGTGACACCAACCATTTCCACCGCCATTTTAGATGGTCGAGCAGTCATGACCGGTGATTTTTCAGTCGAAGAAGCTAAAAACTTAGCCATTCAGCTCAATGCGGGGGCCTTGCCAGTCAATATTGAAGTGCTTGAACAGAAGAATATCGGTGCTAGTTTGGGTGATGAATCAGTGCAAAAAAGTATTATTGCTGGAGTGGTTGGTCTAGCTTTGGTTATTTTATTTATGATTTTATATTATGGTTGGTTGGGGGTGATTTCCTCTTTAGCTTTGATTATTTATGCTGTTTTAACCATTGCCATTTATAAAATAATTGGGGTGGTTTTAACTTTACCAGGAATTGCTGGTTTAATTTTAACTATTGGCATGGCAGTTGATGCTAACATTTTAATTTTTGAAAGAATGAAAGAAGAACAGAGGGCAGGAAGAAGTTATGCAGAAGCGATGGAGCTCGGGTTTGGTCGAGCTTGGGATACGGTTAAAGATGCTAATTTAGCCTCGATTGTCACAGCTCTGGTATTGATTAATCCTTTAAATTTTTCATTTTTAAACAGCAGTGGTCTAGTCAAAGGTTTCGGTATTACCTTTTTGCTGGGCAGTTTGCTTAGTATGTTTACTGGAGTGACTGTTTCCAGAGTTTTAGTTAGAAAATTAATGCCAATCATTAAGCCTAAGGAATTTCAAGCATGAATTTAATGAAACATAAAAAAATTTATTTTTTAATTTCTGCAATGTTTTTGATTCCTGGATTAATTGCTTTAATATTTTTTGGATTAAAACCTTCGATTGATTTTACTGGTGGCAGTCTACTAGAAATTAAATTTTTAAATGAAGTTGAAAATTATCAAGCAGAGATTTTAAAAAACAGCTTGAAAGAATTTTATCCGATTGAAAGCATCCAAGAAACTGCTGAAACTAGTTTAATCTTGCGCGGCAAAGAGATTACTAACGAAGAAAAAGAGCAAGTTGTCGATTTAATAGTTAATGAATTTGGTGAGATTGAGGTGTTGCGTTTTGAAACGGTTGGGCCAATTTTGGGACGAGAATTATTAAAAAAAACTATAACTGCTATATTATTAGTGGCCGTGGTGATTGCTGCCTATATTTGGCAGCAGTTTCATGACCTTAAATTCGGCATTTCGGCAGTACTGGCTATGTTTCATGATTCATTGATTTTGCTGGGTATTTTTAGCTTGCTTGGTCGTTTTCGCGGTATCGAAGTAGATGTGTTGTTTGTAACAGCTATTTTAACCACTCTTTCTTTTTCCATTCATGATACTGTGGTTCTTTACAATCGGATTCGAGAATTAAAGAAAAAACATCGCCACCTATCCTTGGAGGAAATTGCCAATGCAGCCATTTGGAAAACTCTAGGTAGATCAATTAATGATTCGATGACCATCATTATTATGCTCTTATCTTTAGTGCTGCTTGGTGGAGAAAGCATCCGTTATTTTTCTTTTGCATTATTAATTGGAGCTATTACTGGTACTTATTCAAGTAGCTTTACAGCTGTACCGATCTTGTTAGTTTGGGAAGAATTAGCCAATCGAAAAAAGAAATAATAATATTTTATTTTTGATTAATAATTTTTTTAGCTTCTTTAAATAATAATTCTTTTTTATTGAGTTTGGGATCTTGTAACACTTTTTCTAAAAGTTCTTTAAGAATTTTACCAACCACCGGGCTTGGTTTGAGCTTCAATTCTTTAATTAAATCTGCTCCATTAATGGCTAAATCGGTTAAATCCATAGGTTGATTTAATTGTTCAATAATCCGTTCTTTGAATTCTTCTAGACGCCAACTAGTTTTTTTAGCTCCGCTACCAAGCCGATCGCCTTCTCTTAGATCTAAAATATCATCGATATTTTCTAGGCCAACTTTTTTGATAAAGCGCCTAATTGAAGCATCACTCTGTTCTGGTTGATAATAAAACATGTGATAGCGAACTAAAATAAAAATTCGTTGTACGTCCTTTTTAGCTAGACGGAGTCTTTTAGCAATTTTACTAGCAATTCTGGAACCTAAAACCTCATGGTTATAAAAAGTAATTTCCTGATCTTTTTCTTCATAAGTGTCTGGTTTACCGATGTCATGAATTAAGGTGGCTAGGCGCACAACCGGATCGCTGCTGGGGCAGGCAGCTAGTGCATCTAAACTATGTACAAAAACATCAGTGGTGTGATGACCAGGCTGATCCATATTCTTTCCCATGTTTAATTCAGGGATAATATAATTTAATAAGCCTGTTTCATCGAGTAGTTTAATACCTTCGGCGGGATGAGCTGATGCTAGGATCTTCATCATTTCCGCCCCAATTCGTTCAAAGCTAATAAATTTTAGTAAGTCTTTGTTTTTTTGCAGTGAATGATATGTTTCTTGTTCTAGTTTCATTTCAAGCTGTACGGCTAAGCGAATAGCTCGCAACATTCTGAGGGCATCTTCACTAAAGCGTTGATTGGGGTTGCCAACTGTTTTAATTAATTTATTTTTTAAATCTTGAAAACCTTGGAAATGGTCGATTAGCTGCCAATGTGCTGGATTCAATTGATACGTTTCTTGAATATTTTTGTTTTTTTTAAATATTTCGATCAAAAATTCTCTATCAATGGCTACGGCCATAGCGTTAATAGTAAAATCGCGGCGACTTAAATCATCTTTAATTTGTTTTCCCCAAATGACTGATTCGGGGCGACGATGATCAGTATAATTACCATCACTGCGAAAGGTGGTAATTTCAAAAGGAGGTAGAATGGGTAAATGTTGTTTTTGATCAATAACTTTTTTAGAGGTTAAAGCTTTTTCTTTGAGTGAATGATGAATTTTTTTAGCATTTTTTAAATTAATTATTTTTTCTGGCTGATTTTTTTTTAAAGCATTTTTTTCAGCATTTAATAACTTTTGATAAAGATTATTTTTGGGTAGAGGTAAGTTTTTACTAAGCATTTGTTCAAGTAAGTTTTTATGGGTGATGCTAACTGTGCCAAAATCATTTTCATAAAAACTCTCCGTAAATATCTGCTGAATCTCTTCTGGTTTAGCATTAGTAGTAAAATCAAAGTCTTGGATATTCTCTTGTTTCAATAGTAGGTCGCGAACAGCACCGCCAACCAAATAGGCTTCAAAACCCGCCTCGTGAAGGGTATGAATGACAAAAAGTGATTCAAATGGTAAATTCAAATGCATAAGGTTATTATAAAAGAACTATGAAGAAATGGCAGTTGCAATCTAAAACTGAGGTAAAAGATAAAGATCAACTTCTTAAAGTCTTATTAAAGAATCGACAAATTAGTGCGAGCGATGCAACAAATTTTTTCAAACCTAAGCCTCCACAAGACTGGCAATTAACAGATCTGGGATTTAGTCGTTCTCAGTTTGCTAAGATTCAAAAAAGATTAGCTGTTGCTAAAGAAAAAAATGAAAAAGTTTTTATTTTTGGAGATTATGATAGTGATGGTATTTGTGCAAGTGCCGTGTTGTGGGAGGGCTTACAGTTTTTAGGAATTGATAGTACACCATTTATTCCCAACAGACAAAAGCATGGTTATGGTTTATCAGTTAAAGCTCTTCAAGATCTATTTGAAGAAAAAGGCAAACCAGACTTACTAATCACTGTTGACAATGGAATTGTGGCCTTACCCGCTTTGAAGTTTCTTGCTAAAGAAAGGGTAGAGGTAATAGTTACTGATCATCATCAAAAAGATCAAAATAAATTGCCAGTTTTAGCAATTTTTCATTCGACAAAAATATGTGGAGCAGCAGTGGCTTGGTTTTTAATTGCAGAACTATTCAAAACAGTAGATAAGCCTAAACAGGCTAGTAAAAAATTAAACGACTTATTGTCTCTGGTGGCAGTCGCCACCGTTACGGATTTAATGAAATTGATTGGTGTTAATCGTAGTTTGGTTAGTCACGGCTTATTGGCTTTGCAAAAAACTGAGCGTCCGGGACTATTGGCGCTTTACCAGTTAGCTGGGGTCAATAAAGCAGAAATAAGTAGTTATCACTTGGGCTATGTGCTGGGTCCAAGAATTAACGCGATGGGGCGTTTGGCTGATAGCATGGATGCGTTGCGCTTGTTGTGTACCAAAAATCTCAACCAAGCTAATCAATTAGCTAATCTTTTACAAGACACAAATCTAGAACGACAAGATTTAACCAAAGAATTAATTGAGCAGGCAGAGTCATCTCTGACAGCAAAAGCCAAACAATCAAAAATAATAATCGTTGAAGGTGATTATCATGAGGGGGTAATTGGACTTTTGGCTGGTCGACTCTGTGAAAAGTATTTAAAACCTTGTGTTGTTGTATCGGTCCCTAAAGACGCGAGTGATAAAAATTTAACTATCAAAGCTTCTGCCAGATCATTAACTGGTTTAAATATCACTGAATTTTTGCGTCAAGTGGAAGATCAATTATTAAGTGTTGGCGGTCATCCACTGGCAGCTGGCTTTTCTATAAGTTTAAAAAATTTAGCCTCGGTTAAAAAACGCTTAATAACTTTAGCTAGTCAACAATTGGCTGATTTATCTCTTGAAGCCAGCATTAATGTGGATTGTCCTATTTCTCCTCAATTAATCAATTTGGAAACCGCCAAAGCGATAGAAGTTTTTGAACCGCATGGCAATGCTAACCCACGCCCAATTTTTCTATCAAAAAATTGGCAATTAAGAAATTTACAAACACTTGGTAAAGATGCTCAACACGCCAAGCTGTTTTTTACCGAAGAAAAAAACGGCAAAGAACTTGTTGTTTTAGCTTGGCGATTTAATGAAAAGTTTACTAAGCCAAGCTTGGGTCAAAATTTCAATATTTTACTTAGATTGGCAGTTAATCATTGGCAAGGTAGTAGTAAGCTTCAGTTAACTCTCGTTGATATGAAAAACAACTCTTTATAGATGATTTTCTAACATGCTTTCTACCTCTTCAATTGGTAGAGCTCCACCAATTAACTCTCGACCACCCTTTTTGCTAATAATAATTGTTGCTGGAGTACCACCAATACCGGCACTGACTGCTGCTTGCTTCATCGCTTCAACTACAGTAGCTTTTTCTCCACTTTCAAGACAAGTTTGTACCTCATTTAGTGAAGCACCAGCATTGCCAGCAATGGTTAAAATAGTGTTGTCAGTAATGATTGGATTGCTACCTTCCAACGTATAAATTGATTCATCAGTCAATTTTTCATAAATAGTGTCGGTAAATTTCCAAAAAGCTTCTTCACCGCCATATTCAGCCACACACTCACTCGCTTGAGCTAATTTGTCTGAGTAAGTAAAACCTAAAGTAAAATGACGATAAACAAAAGTAATTTGATCACTGTATTTTTCTAATAAAGTATTAAAGGTTGGGTGCCAACGTTGGCAAAAAGAGCATTGAAAATCTAAGTAAGAAATCATTATCACATCAGCTTTTTCGGCTCCAATCACGTGATCATCATCATTAATGTCGGGTATATTTTCCAGTGCTAAAGAGTCGTTACCGTCTTTGATTGTTTCAGCTTCTTGGACTTGATCTTTGACACTAGTTTTACCATTTGATTTCAAAATTTGATTTTCTGTCCAGAGTGATCCGCCAAGGAAACCTAGAACAAGTACAATTAATATAATAATAATAAGGGCGAAGTGATCATTTATGAAATTGATAAAATTTTTGAAGGAGAATTGATTGTGATTTTCTGATTTTGCCATTTAGCCTTTCATCTCTATAATAGCGATTATTCTAGCATATGTTTTTATAAAACAATTGAGTAATTTTTATGTCCAACCACAGCATAAAGCAGCGAGTTTTATCAGTTTATGAAAAACAGCAATTGTTGAAATATGGCTTAAGCGAGAAAGATTTTTTAAAACAGGGAGAGATGCCAGTTGAGTATTTTACTGGTTTTGTAGATTTTGCTGGTTTAACTCTAAAAATTAATCATAATGTCATAATTCCACGAGTTGAAAGTGAAGAGTTGGTAGATCAAGCTCTTCATTTTGTTAAAAATTGTCAGAAAAATAAGTTGAAAGTATTAGAAATAGGCACTGGCAGCGGAGCAATTGCTTTAGCTTTGATTAATAAAATTCATCAAGCAAATTATTTAAATAAAAATTGGGAGTTTTGTTTAACCGAATTGTCGGTTCCAGCTATGTTATTAGCAAAAAACAATTATCAAGAATTATTGGCCAAAGAAGTTAATCAAGATAAAATTGAAGTCAAATTTGTTCTAAGCAATTTATTAAATCAAATAAAGGATGAACAAAAATTTGATCTAGTTTTAGCTAATTTACCTTACATTCCCAGTCAGGATATAAAAAAATTAGATCCTAGTGTAAAAAACTTTGAGCCGTTGTTAGCCTTAGATGGAGGAGAGACGGGTTTTGAGTTAATAGCTAAAGCCTTAGAGCAATTACTTAAAAAAAATCTTTTAGGTAAAAATGCTTGCTTAATTTTTGAAACCAATTACACCCATCAAGAAGAGTTTGTTAAAAATCATTATCCTAGTTTGTTTGAAAAATTTAAAATAAAATTTATCAAAGATCAATTTGATCGACAACGATTTTTACAGTTACAAAGAATGTAAATCTAATCTTGAAGCTTTAATTGATAAGCAGTAAAATTAGTTTCACTTATTTTTATGAAAATGCTAGTAAAAAAAATTTCAGTTTTATTAATCATATCCGTTTTATCCCTACTCTCCTTATTAAATTCTTTTAAATTTGAGGTAGTGGCCAGTGAACAAGAGCCTACTATTCACATTTTCTCTTCAAAGTTATGTCCTCACTGTCGTGAAGCAGAACAATTTTTAAAAGAATTAAAAGAAGAGCGTCCAGAAATTGCTATTTATCAATATGAAGTTTCTTATCAACAAAATTCTCAACTATTAACTTTTGTGGCTAGCAATTTGGAAGTTAGTGGACAGGGTGTGCCATTTATTGTGATCAATAATCAAGCTATTATAGGTTTTTCTAGTGCTACGCCAAAGGAAATTTACCAATTGTTGGATCAGGATAAAGTTAATTTAGATCTAGTTGCAGAAACTGTTCGAGCTAATCAACTAACACCAATGATTAAAGAGCTTAAGATGGCAGAAATTGAGTCAGACATTACTGAATTGACATCAACAACAGATGAACAAAGTGAAGAAATAGATTTACCTTTATTTGGCAAGGTGAATTTAAAAGAAGTATCGCTGCCTCTATTAACCATTATGATCGGATTCATTGATGGATTTAACCCTTGTGCCATGTGGGTTTTGGTTTTTTTAATTTCTTTATTATTAGGCATGCATGATCGCCGGCGGATGTGGATTCTAGGTTCCGTTTTTATTTTCACTTCCGGTTTTGTATATTTTTTATTTATGACGGCTTGGCTAAACTTTTTTATCTTTTTAGGTTTAGTCAATTGGATAAGAATTGCCATTGCAGTTCTAGCAATCTTTGTGGCAGTTCACTATTTGCGAGATTTTGTTAAAAACAAGGATGGGACTTGTGAAGTTGATCTAGGGGGGAACAAACAAAGGGTCTTTGGTCGCTTAAAAGATGTTGTTTATCGAAAGAGTTTACTTTGGTCACTGTTTGGCATCATTCTTATCGCTTTTAGCGTTAATCTGCTAGAGTTAGTTTGCTCGGCTGGTCTACCAGCGGTTTATACTAAAGTTTTGAGCATGAGCGAATTAAGCACTGCTCAATACTACCTTTATTTACTGATTTATATTGTGGTGTTTATGCTTGATGACATGGCAGTATTTGCCATTACTATGATTACGATGAAGCGGGTGGCCCTAAATACAAAATACGCTCGTTACTCACACTTAATTGGGGGAATTGTAATGTTAATTATTGGTTTATTGATGTTTTTCAAACCCGAGTGGATTATGTTTGGCTAATTCACTCTTTGAATGTTTTTGTATTATACCATGTATCCATTTCCTGAAAAAAGCTTGTTTTTATCAGTTATTTTGATTATGATGTTCTGGTCAAAAGTCGAAGAGACCTTGTTTTTTTGTTTGTAATTAATAAAAAATTAAAAAATAAAAAGGGCAAAATGGGAAAAAAATTTAAAAGCGGTGTTTGGCAAAAGCAAATCAATACCAGAGATTTTATTTTACAAAATATGACTCCCTATGAAGGAGATGCTAGTTTTTTAAAAGGTCCCACAGAGAACACCAAAAAATTGTGGGGGAAGGCCAGTAAGCTTTTAAAAGAAGAGATGGATAATGGCGGGATTTTAGATATTGATACCGAGACTATTTCTACTATTACCAGTCATAAACCTGGATATTTAGATAAAAATTTAGAGAAAATTGTTGGTTATCAAACCGATCAACCGCTCAAAAGAGCTATCAAGCCTTTTGGTGGTATTCGAGTAGTAGAAGCAGCAGCAGCAGAAAATGGTTACAAGGTTTCTAAAAAGGTGGTAGAAATTTTTGATGAATATCGCAAAAGTCATAACGATGGAGTGTTTGATGTTTATACTGAAGAGATGAGAAAATTGCGTTCTACTGGTATTTTAACTGGTTTACCAGATAATTATGCTCGCGGTCGAATTATTGGTGATTATCGAAGAGTAGCTCTTTATGGAATTGATCACTTAATCGAAGCGAAAAAAGCTGATAAAAAAGCATTGGTGGGTGTGATGACTGACGAGCTGATTAGACTAAGAGAAGAAGTAAGCGAGCAAATTAAGGCGCTCAAAGCGATGAAGGTGATGGCAAAAAGCTATGGCTATGATATTTCTAAACCAGCTGAGACTGCTCAAGAAGCTATTCAATGGACTTGGTTTGCCTTTTTAGCAGCTCTCAAAGAGCAAGATGGCGCTGCTATGAGTTTGGGTAACGTTAGTTCCTTTTTTGATATTTATCTTGAACGGGATTTACTTGCAGGTAAAATTACTGAAGAACAAGCTCAGGAATTAGTTGATCATTTTATTATTCAGTGTCGCTTAATTCGCCATTTACGAATGGACGCTTATAATCAACTATTTGCCGGTGATCCAACTTGGACTACTGAATGTTTAGGTGGTTTTTTCAGTAATGGTCAACATAAAATTACTAAAACTAGCTTTAGATTTTTACAAAGTTTATATAATTTAGGACCAGCTCCAGAACCAAATTTAACTGTTTTATGGTCGGAAAAACTTCCGGAGGGCTGGAAAAAGTTTTGTGCTCAAGTTTCTGTGGATACCTCATCGATTCAATATGAAAATGATGATCTCATGCGCGAAAAAGGCAACTGTGATGATTATTGTATTGCTTGTTGTGTATCAATGATGGAAACTGGCAAAGAAATGCAATTTTTTGGAGCGCGTTGCAACTTGGCTAAAGCAATGTTGATGGCCATTAACGAAGGTCGAGACGAAATTAGTGGTGAGTTGGTGGTGCCAGGTATTGATCCTTTACCAGCTGGTCCAATTAAATATGAAGAATTTGAAAAGCGTTTTAAAAAGACTGTTAGTTATCTGGCCAAGGCTTACGTCAATACAATGAACGTTATTCATTACATGCATGATAAGTATTATTATGAAAAGGCGCAATTAGCTTTGATGGACACCCACTGCCATCGCAATATGGCTTTTGGTGTAGCTGGTCTAAGTGTGGTGGCAGATTCAATTTCAGCGATTAAATTTGCTAAAGTGACTCCGGTGAGAGACAAAAATGGATTAACAACAGATTTTAAGGTTGAGGGAGATTTTCCCATGTTTGGCAACGATGATGATCGAGTGGACAAAATGGCTGTGGATTTAGTTAAGAGCTTCAATGCTGAATTAGCCAAAAACCATATTTATCGAGATGCCACCGCAACTTTATCGGTGTTAACCATTACCTCCAATGTGGTGTATGGTAAAAAAACCGGTTCTACTCCAGACGGTAGAAAAGCTGGAGAACCTTTTGCTCCAGGAGCTAACCCAATGCATGGTCGTGATCACTCAGGTGCCATTGCTTCGCTAAATAGTGTGGCTAAAATTGATTATGCTGATGCTCGAGACGGAATATCTAATACCTTCTCGATTGTGCCCAAAGCTTTAGGAAACGATCGTCAACAACAAATTAATAATTTAGTTGGCATGTTAGATGGCTATTTTAATCAAAAAGCTCACCATCTTAATGTCAACGTGTTAAATCAAGAAACGCTAAAAGATGCTATGGATCATCCCGAGAAATATCCTCAATTAACGATTCGTGTTTCTGGTTATGCGGTGAATTTCATCAAATTAACTAGAGCTTTACAAGAAGAGGTAATTGCTCGCACTTTCCATAAGACAATGTAAAATGGTTAAAACTCTAAAAATTCATTCAATTGAAACTTTTGGGGTTCATGATGGGCCGGGTATTCGTTTGGTAATTTTTAGTCAAGGTTGTCCCTTTCGCTGTTTATACTGTCACAACCCCGATACTCAGGCCTTAGAAACCGCCAAAACCGAGACCAAAACAGTGGACGAACTGATTGAGCTTTTAGAAAGGGAGAAGCCCTATTTTGGTAAAAATGGCCATAGTGGTGGCTTGACCGTTTCTGGTGGAGAACCAACTCTACAGGCTAAAACCATTACAACACTGTTTAGAAAAGCCAAAGAGCGGGGTTTTCATACTTGTTTAGATAGTTGTGGCGCAATAGTTAATAAGGATGTTGAGGAATTATATCGATTCACCGATTTGTTACTACTTGATGTTAAACACATTGATCCGCTTTGGCATCGCCGCTTAGTTGGACAGGATAATGCAAAAGTTCTAGAAAATGCTAAAATCAGAGAGAAAAGTGGTCGGGAAATGTGGCTGCGTTATGTTTTGGTTCCAGGCTGGACCGATCAAGAAAAACATTTAGTAGCTTGGGCAAAATACTTTGCGCATTTTACAACAGTGAGTAAGGTGGAAATTTTACCCTATCACGAATTAGGAAAGCACAAGTACCGAGAGTTAGGTAGAGAATATTTATTGGCAGACGTCAAACCTCCTACTATGGAACAAATAGCTACAGCCAAAGAAATTTTTACTAAATATTTAGGAAATAAAGTGGTGGTCAACTAAAATAGAAAGCAGATATGAATTTTAAAGCTCTTTTTCAACCTCAGGCAATTGCCATTATTGGCGCTTCTAGTCGAGAAAAGACGGTGGGCAATGATGTGGTAAAAAATTTAGTTAATCAGGGTTATGCAGGAAAAATTTATCCAATCAATCCCAAAATTGATGAACTTTATGGTTTAAAAGCATATCACGATATCAAGGACTTAGATCAAAATATTGATTTGGTAGTGGTGGCAATCCCAGCCAAATTTGTCGCATCAGCTATTGAAGTGGCAGCTAGCAAAGGAGCTCAGGCAGCGATTGTGATTTCAGCCGGTTTTAAAGAAGCGGGTAACTTAGCATTAGAGCAAGAACTGGCTGCTACTTGTCAGCGTCATGGAATAATTCTGGTCGGACCAAATTGTTTGGGGGTGATTAATGCTGAACACAAAATGAATGCCTCTTTTGCAGCGATTATGCCAGAAGTTGGTAATGTGGCTTTCATGTCACAAAGCGGAGCGCTATGTACAGCGGTTTTGGATTACGCTCAAGAGTTAGGTCTTGGGTTTTCCAAATTTATTAGCATTGGCAACAAAGCCGCTCTAGACGAATTGGCTTTAATTAAATATTTACATAAGGATCCGCAAACCAAAGTGATTTGCTTATATGCTGAGGCGCTAGACAATGCAACAACCATCATTCAAACGCTGAAGGAGTTAAATCGAGGAAAAGAGCCAAAACCAGTTATTGTGCTTAAATCTGGTAAAACAGCAGCTGGCGCTGGGGCAATTGCTTCTCACACTGGTTCATTAAGCGGTGGAGATAATGCTTATCAAGCACTTTTTAATCAAGCTGGTATTATTCGAGCGCAATCGGTTAGTGAATTATTTGATTTAGCCTCAATTTTTAGCACCAATCCCCTAAAAGAAATTAAAACTGTAACGATCATCACCAACGCTGGTGGTCCTGGAGTTTTGACCACTGATGCGGTTGTAGAAAATGGTTTAGAGATGGCTAAATTGGAAGATCAAACAATCAAAAAATTGGAGAGTTTTTTACCAGCAGCCGCCAATACTCACAATCCTGTTGATGTTTTGGGTGATGCAGTTGGTGAAGTTTATGAAAAAACCTTAGAAGTGATTGGTGAAGATCAGAACACTGACGCTATTTTGGTATTGCTGACTCCACAAACTATGACTGAACCAATGAAAACGGCTCAAGCGGTAGTTAAGTTAAGAAAAAAAACAAATAAAGTCATTG
>LDZU01000163.1_pt1 | contig 14176 bp, 13 predicted proteins | sample 615531 | NCBI WGS metagenome assembly LDZU01 (sample SAMN03408293, study PRJNA278302) | terrestrial metagenome | isolation source: oil reservoir sample SB2 | place: USA: Alaska, North Slope, Schrader Bluff formation | collected 2011-09 | reverse complement strand
TCAAGTTAATGTTTGAAAATATAGAGCAGTTAGAATATTATCTAGATAGTTGAAAGGATATAGAGTTGAATTTATGAAAAATTTGCATCTTATTAGTGAATATCAATATCCTGTATATACAGTAAAGTAAAGAATAAACCCTGATTGATATTGGAGATTAAATGAATTCAACTGGAACAGTAAAACCATTCATCAGTAAAGAAAACCGTATTTTCCTAATCGTATGTTTGTCACTTATTTGTCTTTCAATAATTCCCCGTTGGTCATATCTGGGAGATATAAGCTGGTGGTGGCGCTCTGCACAAACATTAATGACGTCTTTTTGGTTTGAGAAAGAAGGGATATCATTAATGAATTATCAAACTCCCATTTATGGATATCCGTGGCAGGTCCCTTTTGAATTTCCCCTTTATCAAGCGATAGGTGTGATTATTACGAGAATCGGTTCGTTCTTGGGGATATTTCATAATTTATATACGGGTATGCATCTTACAAGCCTCATCTGTTTTTATGCATCTGCGATATTTCTGATTCTTCTATGTTGGGAACATTTTCAAGATCGTGCATTGGTGTTGATTATTTTAATTCTGTATCTTTGGCTTCCCTACAATGTGCGATACAGCACTGAAATACTGATGGATTATTTAGCGGTTACTTTTGCCCTTGGATATGTGTATTTTTTTACAAAATGGATCAATGTCCCAGTGCGGTACAAGTATTTTATTTTGGGAACAATATTTGGAATTTTAGGATGTTTGGTTAAAGTAACGACAATGGGGATTGTTGTGATTCCTGTTATTTTGATGATCCTTAAATTGATAAAAGAACAAAACATACAGTTTGATTTTTCAATATTTAAAAAGGAAAATATACATAAAATACTAAAAAATCGAACCCTGATCTATTTTTGTATTGGTTCCATTCTAATTCCTTTGTGTTCCGCTGTGCTTTGGACAATGCATTCTGATGCAATAAAAAACGCGAACATTGCTACGGTATGGCTTACATCTTCAAATCTATCTAATTGGAATTATGGTACTTTTGCTCAAAAAACAAGCTTTTCCAACTGGGTCGAATGGTTTTCAAAAATACATGACTTCTTCCTGTTTGGTCCGCTGATAGTCTTTCCATTTATTGGAATGTTATACATGAACAAAATATCGAAGGAGGGGCAAGATTTTTTTAGTGCGGCAGTTTTGAGTCCATTGTTGACAATTTTTATATTTTTCAATCTTTATCTTCACGAGTATTACTATATTGCAATTTCACCGTTTATGAGCGTTGTAGTAGGAGTGGGAATTTTCTGTTTCATTAAATATGTTATTCCCAATAATAAATGGCTATATATTTTTTCCCTGTTCTTAGCTGGATTTGTTATCATGCAGTCAGTTGAAAAAGTGAAATTGATGCGAGCAGAAACTGAAAATTCCATTGCTTACTTCAACGCAAATACCATCCCATTAGCAAGAAAGACCAAGGTTTTAACAACGGAAAAAGAATATGTTATTTCTATTCAAAATGATTGGTCTCCTAACTTCTTGTTATATACAGAAAGAAAAGGATTGGTTTATACACCCCGCGAAAAAGACAAAGATATATGCAATATAGTCGATAGCATCAACTATACGATAGTTGTTGGCCCTGAAAACTCAACCGATTTTGACGTGATTTTAAGGTGTTTTAAATATTCCGAGATGATCGAACCGGGAATTTATAGGGTCAGTAATTAGATATTTTTTGAATGATTATTGTTCATCGATTGCGATTGATATTTTCTGAGGAGGCATTCAGTGAGTATGAGCATATCTAGTAATATTGCAATGGAAAGTTGTTTGGCGGCGAAAAACACAAGACGAAATCTTGATTGATACAAAGACTAATTTTATTAACTGTCATCACAGGATTGAGACGTACTAATGGGAATAATAATGAATAATTTTGATGTAGTAATTATCGGTGGTGGTTTATCTGGTCTGTCAGCTGCTTATGATTTAGGGAAAAGAGGTTATCATGTTGTTCTTCTTGAACAACATGATAACCTCGGAGGTTTAGCCAGTTCTTTTGAGTTTGATGGTCAAACTATCGAAAGGTTTTATCATTTTATTTGTCGCGCTGATTATGAATATTTTGAAATGCTTGAAGAACTAGGGATTAGTGAAGCATTAAGATGGAAAACTGGTGTGACAAAGTATTTTTATGATGGTGCGTTATATAATTTTTCTACGCCTTTTGATCTAATAGCTTTTGATGCGATCCCATTCTGGGGGCGAATTAGATTTGGACTAAATATTATTAAAGATCGTTATCATAAGCAATGGCAAACGATCGATGGTATTTCAGCCAAAGATTGGTTAATCGGGAAAATTGGAGAAAAAGCTTACAATGTTATCTGGGATCCTTTACTAAAAGTAAAATTTGGTGAATATTATGATCAAATTTCTGCTGCCTGGATGTGGCATAGAATATGGCGGGTGGCAAAATCTAGAAAATATATTTGGCAACCCGAAAAACTGGGATACCTTAAAGGGGGAACGCAAACCCTGGTGAATGCTTTAATTGAAAAGATTCAGCAATATCCAAATGTTACGATTCGTAAGGGGATGAAAGTTTCTGAATTAAATGTGGTTGAACAACAAGTGAATTCTATTAGATTGCAGAACGGGGAAAAGATTCATTGTGGATATGTTATCTCAACAATACCTCTCAATAATCTAAAGAAAATGCTCTCGCCAGCTGTTGCTCAAGATGCAATAGAGCAATATGATTATATTGCTGTTGTATGTGGTTTATTAAAATTAAAACATAAAATCACGGATGGCTTTTGGGTAAATATCAATGATCCACATATACCATTCAATGGCATTATCGAATATTCCAATCTAAATCAAGAGATTTGTGAAGGGGAAGATAGCGGCTATGTATATATACCTTACTATCTCAACGAAAATCATCCTAGATATCAATTTCCAGATGAGCAATTAATCCGAGAGTTTTTGGATGGATTGAAGAGAATCAATCCAAATTTTAATGATGATTGGATCATTGATTATAAGATCAGTCGTGCAAAAAACGCGCAGGCAATATGTTATAAAAATTTTAAGCAAATTCTGCCTGAGTTACACACAGATATAAAAGGTTTATTAATTACCGATTCGGTTTTGTATTATCCCGAGGATAGGACTATTAGTGGATCGATAAGATTGGGTAGAAAAGCGGCAAAATATATAAGTGATGAGAAAACAAAAAATGCTTGAAGACAACAAGAAAGTAATTGAGACTTTATACCAGAATCGATTTAATCATGAGGAAATACAAAAAAAAGAGAAAGTATGGAGAATTCTGTGTAAATACTTTTTCCAAAAATATATTCATCAAAGTGATGTTGTCATTGATATCGGTACGGGCTTTTGTGAATTTATAAATAACATAGAGTGCAAAAAGAAAATAGGATTAGATATTAACCCTATAACAAAATTATATGCTAATAGTGATGTAGAGATTATAAACGAATCGGCAGATAATATTGTTTCGGTAGCCAGTGATACCATTGACGTTGCTTTTGTAAGCAATTTTTTTGAACATCTTCCTAATAAAGAAATTCTTTCCAAATCTCTAGAAGAAATACATAGAATTCTAAAGGCTGGAGGTAAAATATGTATCCTTCAACCGAATATAGCTGTGTTAAATGGAAAATATTGGGATTTTTATGATCACAATATTCCCCTTTCGCATAAAAGTATGGCGGAAGCTTTGCTTCTATCTGGATTTAGAATCGTAGAAATAAAAGCCAAATTTTTACCCTATACGACAAAAAGCAAACTACCCCGCACTCCACTCCTTGTTAGATTGTACTTATTATGTCCATTTCTACATAGTTTTTTGGGTGGTCAAGCATGGCTTGTGGCTGAAAAAATTAATTAGACAAGAAGATTAAAAGACGACACCTCAATGATTTAATTGAGCAATATGATTTTAAGGCAAATTTGTCTCATGCAACTGCAAATAAATTATATGTATCTAGCTATTGAAGGGAATAATGACTGATCTAAATATAAATTTAAAAAAGAAGAGAAATAATGCGCCGGTTGCTATTCAACATACAACGCCCTCTAAAAATGAGGTTTTTGAATCTGTAAGAAAAACAATGGAATTAGCTAGGTGGAAAAACTTTATTTCCCCGGGCGCTAAAGTTGTATTAAAACCAAATTTAGGATGGGATAAGTTAATACCCGGTGCAATTAGTTCTCCATGGGTGGTGGAAGCTGTTATTTTAGTGATTCGCGAGTATGTTAGTGAGATTTCAATCATCGAATCAGATCAAGTTGTTTGTAATGTCGAGAAGGTTGTTCGTTTAACAGGCATTTATCAAATATGTGAAAAATACAATATTCCCTGGGTGAATATGTCAAAGGGAAAGTTTGTGCAATATAAAAGTGATGGAAGGCTCGTTCTGAATGATATCAAGATCCCGGAAATATTATCAGATACAGAACTCATCACAATCCCATTAATGAAAACTCATAATAAATCCACAATCACGGGAGCAATCAAGAATCAGTGGGGTTGCTTGCAGGAACTTCGGCATAATTTTCACCCGGTTCTCTCAAAAGCGTTGGTGGATGTTTGCTGGTTCACCCAACCGCGATTTGCGGTAATGGATGCAACCATTGCATTAGAAGGAAACGGACCCAAATCTGGGATTCCTAAAGAAATGAATATGGTTTTAGCCTCCGGTAATATAGTAGGGATTGATGCAACAGCAGCGCGTATCATGGGGTTTAATCCTCATGAAATTGAACATTTGAACTTGTGTGCGGAATTCGGATATGGTTCTTTAGATCCCGTTGTGATTGGTGCAGAAATTGAATCCATTAAAACTGAGTTCATTCCTGCTAAACATAATTTGGTCTCAAAAGCTGAAATCATTTTAAGAAAAACATTTTTTTCCAAACTCCTATTCCAAACCCCCTTATTAAAGGTTCTTACTTTCATCACTCGAAGGTACTATGATATATGGGATTTTTTTGTAGGACGAAAAATTAGAAAAGATATCTCAAAGTCCGGATATTTTGCCTCATTTACTGAGATTAACAAATAGTGAATAAGAATGAAGAATTCTAAATAGATTTTCCAGGTTTATTTCTTGCCCTGTGTGTTCAAATTTCTGAATGATGGGGGATAGGTAAATATATTTATGGTATCGTTTATCCTTTTATCATCTATTGCTTCCGAGATGGATATCCATCTGTGGGGGGATTTATAAACTGCGGAACAGGTTTATTATCAGGTAAAATCATTCCATTGAGTTTTTGAAAGGGAGACTCTTCATGAAACGAAAAATATCAGTACTTCTAGTTGTACTTATGGCTATGTTGACCGCCTGCGCAAAAGCACCGGCTGTCTCCACCGATATCAATTTACCCGAAGGCATCGTGGATGCCAACGGCGGACCGGTTTTGATTACCGGCGCCTTTGATTACACCAACGACTTCGTGCTGGAAACTTATTATGTCGAACATGCGGTCATGCTGACCGATATGACCGGTTTTATCCTGCGCGATCTGGAATGGGAACTTCCCATTGCATCTCAGGTGCTGGGCTACATTGATCTGGATGAGGATCAAAACAGTGCCACCTACCGTTTGTCCCTTCCAGCTGTCCCCGAAGGGGAATTGAACGATGTGGACCAGGATGGGAAAAAAGAGAGTGGTGTGCAGGTCTTTGTTGTGGCGTATTCTCCTAACATCACCGGTGGGGTATTCTCCGAAGGGGATGACCGTAGCTGGGGTTGGCCTTCTTATCTGGCTTCTATCCGCACGGATACCGAAAATCATGATGAGGTGATTGGCGGCAAACTGGTCATCTGGGCGCCGGATGATGCTCAACAATTCCCCAGTGGATTTGGCAAGGATGGATTGCTGTTCACTGCAGATGACCCCAGCATGGCAGTGCCGGTTGGTTATTCCATCATTGATCTTGACCAGGAACCGTTTGCGATTTCTCGTGAACGAATATCTGAAATGGAGCTGTACGAACCCACGGATGTGGCGATCAAAGATTACACCGACCTTTCTTACACGGAAGCATTTCAAAAACTATATGACACCATCAGCGTAGAATACGCTTTCAATGGCATTGATGGCAAACAACCTGATTGGCAGGCTCTGTATGATCGAGTCATGCCACTGGTGGAGCAGGCGCAGCAGGAACGCGACCCGTATGCTTATTTCTTGGCTCTGCGCGAATTTTCCCTTGGCTTTCGCGATGGGCATGTTTACTTTGATTACAACGATTACAATTTGCGTTTTCTCTACGAGAATGTTTTCCCAGGCTACGGTTTCGCCGCGCGCGAGACGGATGCTGGGGAGATCGTGGTGGTGTATGTCACATCAGGTGGAGCAGCCGAGGCGAGTGAGATGCAGGTGGGCGCCGTGATCGAGACCGTGAACGGAATGGATGTGTCCGAATGGATCGATGCAAGCCAACCGCTCTTCCCCACCTCCTCCGATCATACTTACCGTTATGACCAGGTCACTGCTGCCTTTCGAGCGCAGGCAGGTGAAACCATGTCCCTGACTTATGTCAACCCGGATGAAAGCCGCATACAAACCACCCTGACCGCTGCAGAAGACCGTTATAGTTTCTTCGCGGTTGATTCATTGGGTGTGTATATGTACGATGTGGGTATGCCGGTGGAATACTACCTGATCACGGATGAGGTTGGCTATATCAAACTGCGCTCTAACAGTGAGGATATCGGGTTGATTATCCGCTTGTTTGACCTTGCTCTGCAAACTTTCACCGATTATGGAGCTACCAACCTGATCATCGATATGCGCATCAACGGTGGTGGTACCAACTTGGGTTTGGCGGGTTTTCTGTATGATGAGAATATCCCCATTGGGCAGATGGAATATTTCAGCGAACAGACCGGGCAGTTCGAGCCGGAGGGCTTGTTCGATGAGGTCTATCCCAATGAGGAACAGTACGATTTTGACCAGGTCATTCTGCTGGTGGATCAGTACTGCGCCAGCGCCTGTGAGCTGGAAGCCTATGGGTTCAGTCAGGTTCCGGGAGTGGTTGTGATTGGCGAAAATCCCAGCGCCGGAATGGAAGCAGAGGTCGCGCGCGGGGAATTTGTGCTGCCGGGCGATATCACCCTCACCATACCGACCGGGCGTTTTATTAAAGAGGATGGAACTGTGTTGCTGGAAGGGCAGGGTGTGATACCGCAGGTGCAGGTTCCCACTACCGTAGAAAGCTTGGTGTCAGGGCAGGATAGCGTTTTGTACAGCGCGCTGGATTATATCTACCAGAATTATTGAACCTGAAAAAAGGACAGCAACTATGAAAGAAGGGCAGCCTAAGTGCTGCCCTTTGGTGTTCTTTGTTTCCTCAAGCGCGCTGCCAGCAATCCAATCGCTAACCAAATGATGCCGTATCCGCTCAGGAAAAGGGACCAGTTGAACCCCGATGGTACAAATTCTGAGACTGCTTGTTGCAAAGCTCCATTAGATGCAAGATTGCTGAGATCGTTAAAATATCCTCCTTCTATCATGAAGGTGGTGTAATTCCAGATGAAGCTGGTGAAGACCAATCCAGCTCCCAGAAATAACAAGATCCATTCCCTTGCCTTCAAACGCACCGCAGTTCCCTGCTGGTGGTGGTGCAGGATGACGCCTGCCAGGGTTATCATGGCGATCGTGCAGAGCAGCGGTGTTAATACCGGTCCATCCCATGTGATCGGGATCAAGAAAAGGATATCCCATTCTAGAATGCTGCTTGGCCAATTCAACAATATTTTCAACCAAACATAATAGAAAATATCCCACACTGCGAAATTGAATAGAAAGAAAGCGAGCCAGGTGTGAAAATTTTCTGCTGCCAGTGCGCTCACACAGATCAGCATCAACATTGTGCCGGCTTCGCGCAGAACTTCGATCTTATAGATGTTCCAGTCCATGGATGCCAGGGGGAACGAGAATCCTTGCGGGTAATACAGCTCTCGCAGGTAAACGACCACCACCGCTTCCAGCAGTGCCATTCCAATTCCGTAAAAGAAGGACCAGTTTATCTTCTTGACCATTGAATTTTTTTTAGGCATTTTCCCTCTCAAAGTTTTGTCAATTATAAAGGGAATTGCAGGTATGTTGCAATCCTTGTTGTGTGGGTTCTGAAGGTCCCCTTGACAAAACTGGATGATGAACTATAATATTACAAACTAGTTTGTAATACAAACCATAAGGTGAGGAGCGATGAAGAATACAATTGGGCAGGTCATGCGCAAAACCTATGCTTACTGGTGGGTGGATGGCACGATGGATATGGCGATGGGATTGCTTTTCGGGGGTTTAGCCGCTTCCAACTATCTAATGGGTAAATTGCAATTAAGCGAACCATGGGACCTCATTCTTGCGATCGCTGAACCTCTCTTGTTCGTGCTGTTCTGGTTTCTTTATGGACGTCTGATGAAATGGATAAAGGAACATATTACCTATCGCAGGACAGGATATGTGGCATATCAACCCAAAAAGAAGAAAAAGCGTATCCAGAGCGCTGTGATCGGAGGAGTGATGGGGATTTTTACGGCACTGATGGTTACCTACATCGGTCCTGAAGTCCTCAAGATTGAGCCCATGCTCATTGCGGGTTGTGTCATGGCTGTGATAACTCTGTACCTGGGGTACTGGTATGGCGTGAACCGCTTTTTCATTGTGGCACCAGTAGAATTTGGGCTTGCACTTTGGATTTCCTCTTTATCCATGGATGGTGAGTTAAAATCCATCGCGGTGATGGCAGCGATCGGTGCAACCTGGATCATATCCGGTTTGGCAACTTTCATCCTCTACCTGCTGCGGAACCGTACCTCTGAGGAGCAAGAAGCATGAGCGAGGTTGATCTGCGCGATCTGACGGAAGTGGATCGCCTGATCCATGAACCGGCGCGCCTGGTGATCACCACTATCCTCTATACTGTGAAGGAAGCAGATTTTACTTTTCTGCAGCGTGAGAGCGGGCTGACCAAAGGCAATCTTTCCTCCCATCTCAGTAAATTGGAAGAAGCGGGATATATCACCATACGCAAACAATTTCTAGAGAAAAAACCGCAAACGTTGTGCGCCATGACCAAAACGGGTCGCAAAGCATTTGAGGATTATCGAGATCAGTTCAACCAAATTATGAAACATATAAATGGAGTGTAAATGACAGAGAATCACATCAGTATTCAAACACAAGACCTGCATTGCCAATTCGGTGATCTGCACGCCGTGGATGGCATCACCTTCGAAGTAGAAACGGGTACCATCTTTGGTTTTCTAGGACCCAATGGTGCCGGCAAGACAACCACCATCCGCCTGCTGCTGGGTTTGCTGGAACCCAGCGCCGGCAGCGCCCGGGTGCTTGGCTTTGATACGCATACCCAGGCTGACCAGATCCGTTTGAACTGTGGGGCTTTATTAGAACATAGTGGGTTGTATGAACGCCTGAGTGCGGAGGATAACCTGGATCTGTTCGGTCGTATCTGGCATCTCTCATCCGAGCAGCGTACGCAACGCATCCAAAATTTGCTTGAAAATATGGGGTTGTATGAGCGCCGCAAAGAGATCGTGCAGACCTGGAGCCACGGCATGAAACAGAAGCTGGCAGTTGCCCGTACTCTCATGCATGATCCAAAACTGGTATTTCTGGATGAACCCACCGCGGGGTTGGATCCGCTGGCATCCTCTGGCTTGCGGGAGGATCTGGTGCAAATGGCGCGCCGGCATGGTGTGACCGTCTTCCTGACCACACATAATTTGGCTGAGGCGGAAAAGATCTGCGACCGGGTGGGCGTTATTAACAAGGGCAAGCTCATCAGCGTGGGCTCGCCCGATGAACTGCGCCTTAAACAAGGCACGAACAGTCTGTTGGTGGTCGGGCGTGGTTTTGAGCAATCCATCCTGAATGAACTGAAAGCCATGCCGGATGTGACAGCGGTGGAGATACAGGACCACCATCTGGTGGTGCATTTCAAACAGGAAACCGAATCGGGCAAACTGGTGCAGTTCCTGGCGGGTAAAGGAGTCATGATCGATGAAGTGCGCAAGGGCAAGGCATCCTTGGAAGATGCTTTCTTAGCTTTATTGGAGGAGGAAGAATGATTCAGGATATTATCACCATCATACGCAAGGAATGGAAAGAAGTAATTTTTCATCGCACCAGCGGCAGGCAGGGTTGGGTCAGCATCCTCATTATCGTGGGCATTGTGGGTATCTATCTCCCTTATATGAGCGGAGCCGAATGGCTAAGCGACCCCATTTCTCTGCTCACCTGGGCATGGCTGCCTATCATTATGACCAGCGGCATGGTCGCGGATGCCTTCGCCGGGGAACGTGAACGCCACACGCTCGAAACGCTGCTCTCAACGCGCCTATCGGATACTGCTATCCTGTTGGGCAAGGTAGCAGCTTCGGTTCTGTACGCCTGGATGATCTCCCTGCTCAGCGCCCTTGCCGGTGTGATCACCGTCAACGTTGCTTTTGGGGAAGGTACTTTTCTCTTTTATGATCCCGTCCTGTTCTTCGGCGGGTTGCTGGCGGTGCTGCTGGTAGCCATTCTGATGAGCACCATCGGTGTTTTTGTGTCGCTCAAAGCCAGCACGGTTCGGCAGGCATATCAAAAACTGAGCCTATCCACTACTGCCATCTGGTTTATCCCCTTCATTCTCATTCAGGCTTTCCCCAACCAGTCCATGGATCTATTGCAAAATCTTGCTCTGCTGGCGAAGAAACGCTTCAAGCGCACACGTTTGATCCTGGAATAAAAAGCAGAACAGGAGGACAGCTTCCTCCTGTTTTTTTACGCCCATTTCATTCAATGATATAATTTTGGCGCTGGCTGATGCCGGGCCCGTAGCTCAGCGGCAGAGCACGCGGCTCATAACCGCTTGGTCGCAGGTTCGAATCCTGCCGGGCCCATTTTTTGCGCTTCTTACTATGCAAGATATATTATAAAAGGGAGGTATATTATGGAAAATAGTTTTTATCAAACCTTTGTAGAGAAAAATAACTTAATCAATAAAGAATTTGAAGACAATCGAAATGAATGTATAAAATTTATCAATTATTTTGTAAAGCATCTCTCTGTTTATATAGATTGCCCAGATGATCGAATTGTTTGGGCAAAATTCTCTGAGGAAAAGCAAAAAACTATTTCTTCAGAACCTGATTACATAGGCTTTTTTTTAAATGAAAAACTTGCTTTATATAGAACAGGATACTATCATTTTTTTATTAAAATATTTCTTGGACAAAAAAGTGTTTTTTCTGATGTAATTCAATTACGCTTTGGTATTAAAAAAAGTGAAAAAAGTTTTTCTATATGTGATGAAAGAAAAGAAATTACTAACAATGCCGCAGATCAATTAGATGATGTATTCAGATATATAGTCGCAAATATTTTAGAATTAATTGATTTCCATTATAAATTTGATAATCACACCAAAGAAAAAAATCCCTTTGGTTTCATTCAGGAATAATCCTGATAATTTTCATTTTCGCAATTTTATAAAGAAGAAAATTAAGCATTAATCACAAAATCATTGAGACATTTTTTCAAAATTGGCGTACTTCTTATATGATTACAATCGCTTTATTTATTAATAAAGCGTAATATTTCTGAAAATCGAGATTAGGTGCTTAACGAAGATATTTTATAAGACTTTATGTAATTTTTAAAATTTCTTTTCTATATTAATTCACTCTTTTAATGTTACGAAGTCTTTCCTCTGGAAGGCTATCATGCTCATTCTCATTGTCAAGGGTTCCTGGTTTGCACTGTTTCGTTCACCGCACTTGATCATGAGGCCTCTGTTCGCAGGATTGAAAATGGCTTTGGACAGACGGCTTAGAAAGGATTATTGTCCAAGCAAGAGCTCTTATTGATATATATGAACAGAAATCTTATTAAATACTAAGAATATTAAAAAAAGGATATTATTAAGTATGAGGGAGAAGTATATGAATGAATTAAAGGGTTTCTGGTCTTATGTTCATGTTGACGACGAAGCTGATGGTGGACGTATTTGTCAATTGACAAGAGATGTTAAAAAGCAATATGAAATGCTAACAGGTGAGGAAATCGAGCTTTTTGTAGACAGAGACAATATTAGATGGGGTGAGGCTTGGCGAAATGAAATAGACTCGAGGCTCTCTTCTGTTGCCTTTTTTATTCCCATTATAACTCCACGTTTTTTCCAAAGTCCGGAATGCCGATGTGAATTACAGACATTTGCACACAAGGCAGAAAATCTTGGAATTAAAGACCTAGTTCTTCCTTTACTCTATGTGAATTTTCCGGAATTTCGAGAGGAAGAAACTGGAGATGAATTAATACAATTAATAAAATCATTTCAATGGAAAGACTGGGCTGAATTAAGATTTTCAGAGCTTGAATCAAAAGGGTATCGAAAAGGAGTTGCTCAACTTGCATAACGTCTAGTTGATGCAAATAGACAATCGGAGAAAGCAAAAATCGTCGAAATTACTCAATTAGAGCAAGCAACAAGAGAAAATGAAGATAATTTGCCAGGTATTATCGATAAATTGGCAACCTTCGAAGAAGAAATAGTTAAGTTGCCTAATACCCTAGATTCCTTGTCCCAAGATATACTACAGATATCTCATATTATGCAGAATTCAGCAGATGATATCAAGCAAGCTGATAACCAAAATAAGGGATTTGCGGGTAGGCGGGTAATTGCTCGCAGAGTCGCAGAGCAATTGACTGAACCAACTGAAAATATTTACAAGAAAAGCAATAATTATGCTTCTCAAATTCATTCGATTGATGTTGGAGTTCGTGCTTACATCGATCGTGCTCCAATAGAGATTGAAGAAACGCCTGAAAATAAGCAAGGTTTCCGTAAATTTTTTGCTAGTATAAGAAAATTTAATAACGAAGCAACCAGTATGATTGAAGGCACAAAGACAATGATTAATGCCACTGATCCACTCGGGCAATTATCAAGAGATTTGCGCCCTGTTGTTAGACGGCTTAAACAAGGTCTTACAAATTTGATTGAGTCAACGGAAGTAAGCAGGGAATGGGTAGAATAAATTGATGCTACTGGCATTCAATGTGACAATACTGCTGCTTAAGCTGATTAAGAATTCTCAATTTATATTAATGCCTATTCCTTTTTCTAACACTTTGATATCGACATAGTCGGTTTAGCATGAATTCAGTTACCTACAGGAATCAAACCGCTTTCCGCTAGATTTCGATATTATAGTTATGGATAACTAAGGGTTTTCATTATGATAAGAATTGGCGATTATGTAGAAGCGAAATTGATAGCACAAATAAAAGATAATCAATGGAAAGTAAATAGCTCCCATTTTTCAAAAAACACAACTGCAATATTAGTAACGCGTTCGACAAAACTCTACAATAAAAATGATATTGAATCTCTCTGGGCATTTGATATTCGTGGCAATAATATTTTGTTAAGTGACTCACAATTTGGACGACTTCCTATTTCAGATCGTATGAGGCCGAGATATATCATTTCTCTTCAATCAGTTTTGTCATTTCTTGATTCATCAGAAGTGAATATTTCTGTTAATCCCAAACATTTTTCTGAAGTAAAAGGTATGTTAAATCGGTGTGTTTGTAAAGATCAATGGGATTGGTTTCCGGTTTATGAAGCTTTTAATTTTCCACCAATGAAATTATTAGCGAAGATGGCAATAGAATTTGGAAAACTCGCAAAGGCATATAAGAATAATGATGAATTGGAAAAAATCGCTGCTAAACGAAATATATTAGATTCCAAAATAGATATAAATTTAAGGAACGGACTTTCTAAAATCTTAGAGAATACCCCAAAACTTAATTCAGCAACATCATTCAAAACCATAACAATAACCAAAGCTCAAAACGAGGAAATTATTCTCGACAAAAATGAAGACCCTTTTATCGTTTCTCAAGTATCAAGAGCGAGAATTGAACGTGCAAATAAATCGCATGAACACACTCTTCAAATACTTGTCAACACGCTTCAAAAAAACGGATTCCAAGTTGAATATAGCAAATTGATTGATGCTTATTGTCGTTTAAAAACAGGACCTGCAATTTTTGAAGTAAAAAGCATAACTTCAAACAATGAAAGGTCTCAATCTAGAAAAGCAATTAGT
>LDZU01010473.1_pt1 | contig 14178 bp, 10 predicted proteins | sample 615531 | NCBI WGS metagenome assembly LDZU01 (sample SAMN03408293, study PRJNA278302) | terrestrial metagenome | isolation source: oil reservoir sample SB2 | place: USA: Alaska, North Slope, Schrader Bluff formation | collected 2011-09 | reverse complement strand
GTTCGGGTAACGAATTTTTTCTGTGATTATATTGAATGGTTTGAAGATAATGAACCCATCGTTTATGGAATTATTTCTCAGATTATTTACAGCAATAGGAAGATTAAACCACTTTCTAATCTTTATCAAAACACTGCTTTATTGAATGGAGCGCAGGATTTCTTCTGCCAGCGAATGGTTAATGCCAGGCAGTTTTGCAATATCCTCTACAGATACCCGGCGCAAGTTTTCAACCGATCCAAATTCTGCCAGCAGGGCTTTTTTTCTGGCAGGTCCAATTCCCGGTATTTCATCCAGAACGGATTTCAAGCTGTTCTTGCTGCGTTGATCGCGATGAGCGGTGATGGCAAAGCGATGGGCTTCATCTCGAATACGCTGCATGAGGAACAAACCCTGTGAATTACGCGGTAGTGCCAGTGGCTTATCCTGGTCGGGTAAAATGACAAGCTCTTCACTCTTTGCCAACCCCACAGCTTGTACGGTATCCCTGAGATCGAACTCATCCAACACTTTTAATGCCCTGCTCAATTGTCCTTTACCGCCATCCACGATCAGCAGGTCAGGGAGAATTGAGAAGGAGGGTTCTGCTTTCTTGACTACCTCGTTGCTCTCATGAAATGCCTGCCAGCGGCGGAATCTGCGCGTGAGCACTTCTTCCATACTAGCAAAATCATCCGGCTGGCTGACGGTTTTAATGTTGAAACGGCGGTAGTGCTTTTTATTGGGCGTGCCCTGCTCAAAAACAACCATGCTGCCGACTGAAGCGGTTCCCTGGGTATTGGAAATATCATAGCATTCCATCCGGTTGGGCGGATTCTCCATTCCAAAGGCGGTTTGAAGTTCTGCCAGGGCAATACTCTGTTTATGTTTATCCATTCCCCATTGTGATTTCAAGGAACGCAGAGTTTCTATAGCATTTTCGGTTGCCATCTCCACAAGCTGTTTGGGCACCCCTCTGCGCGGAACCTGGATTTGAATTTTTTCATCCTTTTTCTGTTGATTCAACCAGTTCTGGATGATCATGGCTTCTTCGATATCTTCGGGCAGCAGTACTTCGGAAGGAATATGCGTCGCCTGGGAATAAAACTGCATCAGGAACTGCGTGATTACATCGCTGTTCTTTTCATCATCTGCCCCTTCCAGAATAAAATAATCGCGTCCGATTAACTTACCGCTGCGGACAAAAAATATTTGAACACAGGCTTCCCCATTGGACCGGGCGAGTGCAATCACATCGCTATCCATATTCTGGGTAGAGATGACCTTTTGTTTCTCTACAACTCGCTCGATTGCATTGATTTGATCTCTCAGGGCTGCCGCTTTTTCAAACTGTAACGCTTCCGACATTTCCTGCATAGCCAGCCGCAGGCGATTCAAAATAGGATCAGTCTGGCCTTCGAGAAACTTACCCAGGTCGGTGATCATTTGATTGTAATCAGGCTCGTTAATTTTTCCGATGCAGGGAGCACTACACAATTTGATATCATAGTACAGGCATGCACGCGCATCAGTCCCGGTAATGATCCTATCGCAGGTGCGGTATTGGAAGATCTTGCGCAGCAAATCCAGCGTCTGGTGGACCGCCCAGATACTGGTGTACGGACCGTAGTATTTTCCGCCATCGTTCTCCAGATTTCGCGTGACCGTAACTTTTGGGAAGGGCTCGTTCCAATGCGCTTTTATATAGGGATAGCGTTTATCGTCTTTTAGGCGGACATTGTAATGCGGGCGATGTTTCTTGATCAGGTTCATCTCGAGGATAAGCGCTTCGAGTTCCGAACCGACGACGATCCAATCAATATCGGCGATATCTCGCACAAGATGCTGGGTTTTCAACGAATGATCGGAAGAGGATTTAAAGTACGATCGGACGCGGTTGTGCAGGTTGATCGCTTTGCCCACGTAAATGATTTTTCCACCGCTGTCTTTCATTAAATAACAGCCTGGTTTTGTGGGCAAAGTATTGAGAATACTATCGAGATGTTCCTTTACGGATGTCATATCCCAATTTTAACATGAGGAATTGATGGTACATTAAATACAATCAATTCAAGCAGCGGAGGAATGATGCAAGTTTATTTTTCGTGTTCCATTACGGGCGGAAGAGCAGAACAACAGATCTACAAGCAGATTGTCGATCATTTACAGGAACTCGGGTGGCAGGTGCCTACGGCACATCTGGCTGAGAAAGGGGTGATGGATGAAGAAGGGGTGATGGATGCGCGGATTGTGTACCGACGTGATGTAAAGTGGGTTACCGAAAGCGATGTCATGGTTGCGGAAGTCAGCACTCCCTCGCACGGGGTGGGATATGAGATCGCTTTGGCTGAAATGCATAAAAAGCCAATCCTTTGCTGTTACCAGAAAGGAAAACGAGTATCCAAAATGATCCTGGGCAATGACAATCCCGATTTCCAAATTTATGCTTATCTTGAAATCGGTGATCTTTTAGCCGTGATGGATGCATTCCTGAGCAAATATCTTTAAAGGAAAAAGATCATAGGGAGAATATGATATTAATCATTGCGCGCAGTACCTCAAACGGTTAATATTGCCGCGGTGACATGTTGGGGTTACAAGCACCTCTGATAACACTCATCAATGTCTCCTCCTTTGGCATTAGTATCCGCTGGCAATCCTCCCTGCCAGCGGATGCTTGTTTAACATGGTTAGAATAATATTAAATCTGCCTGGAATCACTTGCGCTGTTCATCTCACAATCATACAATAACGACCATGGAGTATAAGGATTACTATAAGATTCTTGGTGTTGAAAAAAATGCCACACCGGAAGAAATTAAAAAAGTTTACCGTAAACTTGCGATGAAATATCATCCAGACAAGAATCCGGGGAATAAACAGGCGGAAGAAAGATTTAAAGAGATCAACGAGGCAAATGAAGTGCTGAGTGATCCGCAAAAACGCGCTCGCTATGACCAATTATCGAATTCCTATCAATCATGGCAGCAAAACGGTAATAATCCGAATTCTTTCCGCTGGGAAGATCTATTTAATAATCCACAGTACACCACCCGCACGACCCGTGTGAACAACATGGAAGACTTCAATGATATGTTCGGTGGAGGTTTCGGGGGCTTCTCGGATTTCTTCAATGCCTTCTTCGGAAATGCCCGGCCACGCAATCAAAAGCGAAGCACTACCATGAGACGAACAGCCCAACCACAAACGTACCAGCAGCCTGTAACCATTTCATTCTGGGAAGCCTATCAAGGAACCAGCCGGCTTTTACAGTTTGATGATAAAAAAATCGAAGTAAAGATCCCGGCAGGTGTTAAAACGGGGAGCAAAGTACGTATTTCCGGTGCCGGTCCGCAACAGCCCAATGGAGTCAGAGCGGATATATTCTTATTAATTACCGTGACACCCGATGCTCAATTCACTCCCAATGGTGATGATATTCTATCAACCATTGTGATCGATGTATTCACTGCAATGCTGGGAGGCGAAAAGAAAGTTCATACTCCCTCCGGCGATGTGATCCTGAAGATACCACCAGGGACTCAACCCATGCAGATTTTCCGGGTGAAGGGACATGGAATGCCCCTTCTGAAACAAAAAGGGAAATTTGGAGATTTAATGGTTAAAGTAAAGGTCGAAATCCCGCGCAACCTCAGCGATGAACAAAAAACTATTTTGCGGGAGATGCAAAGAAAGGAGTAAAAATGCTAAAAAGAAAATACACTCTCATTTCAAGCTTTATTTTACTGGCGTTGGTTCTAAGCGCCTGCAGTACAGTGCAGGAAAGCCAAACACAACTTCCTGCCGAAGATACCCAGATAGAACAAAGTGAAGAAAATAATGTTCCCGACCAGGTATTGGAGTATACCCAGGGTGAGGATGCCTTAGTGGATATTTATCAGAAGGTAAATCCGGGAGTTGTCTCTATTCTGGTTTACACATCGAATGGTGGAGTGGGGCAGGGTTCAGGATTTGTCTATGATCTGGAAGGGCATATCATTACTAATTATCACGTCATTGAAAATGCGACCGAGATTGAAATTACCTTTCCTGAAGGAACACGAACACGCGGAGAGGTAATCGGAACAGATGTAGATTCTGACCTGGCCGTTGTTAAAGTGGATGTAGCTGAAGATGTGCTTCATCCTCTTACACTGGGTAGTTCATCGGATCTCGCAGTAGGCCAGTTTGTTATTGCTATTGGGAATCCTTATGGATTCACAGGAACCATGACCACCGGCATCGTATCTGCTCTTGGTCGTGTGCTGGATTCAATGCGTTCTACAGGAAGCGGCTCGGTTTTCGCTGCAGGAGATACGATTCAAACGGATGCTGCCATTAACCCGGGAAATTCCGGCGGTCCTCTTTTAAATTTGAACGGTGAAGTGGTGGGAATTAACCGGGCAATTTACGATAAAACATTAAGCGTTTTTGAAAGCGCTTCTTACAATGGGATCGGATTTGCGATTCCCATCGATATTGTTAAGAAGGTTATCCCTTACCTGATTAGCGATGGATCGTATGATTATCCTTATCTTGGTATTTCCAGTGTGGATGGATTGACAATGGATGAAATTGAAGCCATGGGATTTGATCCAAGTATCCCCGGCGTATATGTACTCGAAGTTACAGTAGGTGGACCTGCTGCGAAGGCGGGTATCAAAGCCGGCACGCGTACAACGCGGTATGAAGGATTATATGCAGGCGGGGATATGATCGTTGCATTAGATGGCAAAACAGTGAAAGACTATAATGCATTACTGACCTACTTATTCATGAATAAAGCCCCCGGTGATTCGGTCACTGTGACGGTCTTGCGGAATGGAACTGAAAAAGACATCAAAGTCACGCTCGGTTCCCGGTCTGAACAATAATAGAAAAAAGCTCCTCAAAATTTGAGGAGCTTTTTTCTATTCCGTGATTTCCATATTATTTGCCAAAAGGAGTAAGTCATCAAATAAGGCGCTCAATTCGTTCAGCGCTTTTTGTGTATTGTTTGGTAGATAACCTTTAATCGCTGTCACACGTGCAGACAGGTCAATTTTTTCCGGGAATTCACCAATATCCAGCGTTTCAATATCCTTCTCCACATATCCCAGGGCGATGGATAAACGAGTTTCATTGCCGTCCATCAGAGCAATGCGGGCAATATTGACATTATTTTGGATCTGATAAATATCAACAAGTGTTACTGCAACTGCATGGCGTGTGTTAAGGCTCTCATAATCTGAAAGCAGCTGATTGTATTGCGTTTCGATATTCTGCAGGCGCGCATCTTCTTCTTTTTGAGCGGCATATTCTTTTGCGGCAGGCTGATAGACAAGGAAAAAGACCAGGCCGGCTCCAATGATGAGAAATAGAACAGCCAGCAGAATTTGGCGCAATGCCTTCTGCATGAACGTATTTTTGTGCACTTTCACTCCTGCTTGAGTTTCAGCTTTAGAGGTGGGTGGGTTCTGTTGTTTATCTGTCCCTATCTTTGCTTTCGACGCATCTGGTTGGGTTGTAGCATTTCCCTTATTTTCTCCCATGTGCTACTCCTTTCTAAGTTATTCGTTAAAGTATCTTACTATGCTTTTATCAGATGGAGATAAGAATTTAATTAAAAAAAGCGACCTTTGGGTATAATCAGAAGCATGCCCCAAAACGAAGATACCATGAACCAGGCCAACCGGCAAATCGCCCGCGCGGCAGGGACGGTCATGGTTGCATATATCCTCAACAACCTGGCAGGCCTGATCGCAAAAACTCTTACTGCGAAAGCATTTGGAACGGGGGCAGATAGTGAAGCATTTTATGCTGCAAACCGTTTCTCCGAGATCCTTTTCAATCTGGTGGCTGGTGGGGCATTGGGATCAGCCTTTATTCCAACTTTCACAGGTTTTCTGGTAAAAAATGATCGGGCAGGAGCCTGGAAATTAGCCAGTGCCATTATCAATTGGGTTCTTCTGATCCTGACAGTATTCAGTATTCTGACCATGATCTTTGCACGGCAGGTGGTGCATTATATTCTGGCTCCCGGTTTTTCTTCAGTCAGCATAGAAAAGGAATTGCTAACAGCCACTTTACTGCGAATTCAGATCCCATCCGCTATCATCTTTGGGTTGAGTGGGCTGGTGATGGGTATCTTGAATGCGCACCAGCGTTTTTTTGTCTCTGCTCTCGCTCCCGGCATGTATCAAATCGGCTGGATTTTTGGGGCACTCGTACTGGCTCCTCGCTATGGTGTATTTGGACTATCATATGGCATTTTAATTGGAGCCAGCCTGCATTTGCTGGTGCAGATTCCAAATCTACTGCGCCTCCCACAGGCACGCTATAGGGTCGATCTGGGGCGTAAAAATCCTGCTGTGCGTGAAGTGGCAACCCTGATGGCACCCCGGTTGTTGGGCGTTGCGATTGTTCAGTTGAATTTTCTGGTTAACACATATCTTGCATCGCTGCAGCCTGAGGGCAGTGTTACAGCTATCAGTCTGGCATTTTCCCTGATGCTGATGCCACAGGCAGCCATTGCTCAATCCATCTCGATCGCTTCCCTGCCTACCTTTTCCGCGCAGATAGCCTCCGGAAAACTGGATGAAATGCGCGCTTCATTTACCTCAACATTACGAATGATTCTCTTCTTATCCATACCTGCCATGGTTGGTTTGATCCTGCTGCGTGATGACATCGTGCGGCTGCTTTATCAAAGGGGAGAATTTACAGCTTCTTCCACATCTCTGGTTTCCTGGGCGCTGCTCTGGTATTCCATAGGGCTGGTGGGTCATTGTATTGTTGAGATTACCAGCCGTGCTTTTTATGCACAGCATGATACGAAAACCCCCGTGATGGTTGGGGTGGGTGCCATGAGCTTGAACCTGGTTCTCAGCATTCTCTTCAGTCGCTTGTTCTCGATGGTGGGTTGGATGCCACATGGCGGGCTGGCACTGGCAAATTCCATTGCCACTATCCTTGAGGCGTTCGTTCTATTAGCTTTTATGCAGAAACGGATGCATGGATTGGATAACAAATTCTTACTATCCGGTCTTTTTAAGGCAGTTTGCGCTGTTGGGCTGATGGCTGTATGCGTGATAGCATGCATGAGCCTGAATATCGGATTCCCTTATTGGCTACAAATTCTGGCAACTGTGCTGGTCGCAGCCATTCTCTACGGGGCTCTATTATATATGTTCAAAGTCGATGAAATAAAAACGCTGGTCCATGTGTTCAGCAGCAAATTAATCAATAAAAAGAAAAAAGTGATGTGACTGAAGAAACATCCACCAAGAAATATGGAGAAACGATGAGTACCTGGAAAGATTATTTTGAAGCATCCAAATATCAGAATATGCCCGATTCACAACAAAAAATGGGGTTGCCACAACCACCATTGCAGATGATTTACAGCCCTGCTGCCCAGTTAATCAATCTTCCTGATCCATGTGAATGTGTAATCGCTGAAATGGATTTTAAAACCATCCTCGAAAAACGGGAAAGCCTGCGTAAGTATGCCGAAATAGATCTATCTTTATCGGAACTCAGCTATTTGTTATGGGCTACCCAGGGAGTGAAAGAGTTGAATGAAGCGAAGGGTTTCACAAGGAGAACTGTCCCTTCGGCCGGAGCGCGGCATCCATTTGAAACATACCTGCTGGTAAACCATGTGCAAGGATTGGAAAAAGGGCTTTACCGGTATCTGGCTCTCGAGCATAAGTTGCTTCTTCTGGATGCCAGTGCGGATATCAATCAGAAAATCACAGATGCCTGTCTTAAGCAAAAGCATGTGCAGACCAGCGCTGTTACCTTCTGCTGGGTGGCTGATATTGCCCGCACCTACTGGCGTTACAGTGAACGAGCCTTTCGGTATATTCTGCTGGATGCCGGGCATGTCTGCCAGAATCTCTACCTGGCAGCAGAGACTATCCATTGTGGGGTCTGTGCGATCGCTGCCTATGACGATGATCTGATGAATGCGGCAGTTGGATTGGATGGATCAAATCAGTTTACAGCCTATATCGCAACTTTGGGAAAGCGCGATTGATCTTCTGAACTTAACCTTAAAATCGTTCTATTTTTAAGATGCTTTTCATGGATGTGTTTTGGTCACGTGCTATAATGACCAAAATCATCCAGATTTGAATCTTATGTCTTTTGTTCACCTGCACGTTCACTCACACTATTCCTTGCTTGATGGATTCTGTATGTTCCCCAAGCTCATTCAACGCGCTAAGGAAATGGGCATGCCGGCGGTGGCCATCACGGATCATGGTACCATGTATGGAGTGGTGGAGTTCTATCATGCCTGCCTCAAGGAAGGCATTCACCCTGTCATTGGTCTGGAAGGATATATCACCGCCAGGCGGATGGATCAGCGAGATCCCCAAAAAGATAAACGGGCCAACCATATTTTGCTGCTTGCAGAGAATATGACCGGCTATCAAAACCTGCTCAAGATCGCCAGTGCTGCGCAGCTTGAGGGATTCTATTATTATCCGCGCATTGATCACGAGTTTCTCGCTGAACATGCCACAGGTCTGATCTGCACCAGCGCCTGCTTGAAAGGGGAAATTCCAACCCTTGTCATGAACAATCAGATGGAAAAAGCTGAAGAGCAGTTGCGCTGGTATCTGGATGTGTTCGGGAGAGAGAATTTTTACCTGGAGCTTCAGGAACATGATATCCCTGAGCTTTCCAAAATTAACAAACAACTCATCGCATGGGGAAAACAATATCAGGCGAAGATGGTTGCGACCAACGATGTACATTATGTGGATCGGGAAGATGCACGCTACCAGGATATTCTATTAGCCATTCAAACAGGCGCTCTGCTGGCTGATCAAAATCGCATGCGCATGAATGGCGATACCTATTACTTGCGCTCTCCGCAGGAGATGACTGCATTATTTGCAGAAGTACCCGAATCTATTAGTAATACAGTGGCGATTGCAGAACGCTGCTCGGTAAACCTGGAACGAGATGAATACCATCTGCCCAAATTTGATGTCCCGCAGGGATACGATACCGGCTCTTATTTGCGTATGCTGTGCGAACGTGGCGCCCAAAAGAGATACAAGGAGCATGCCGAAGATGTGGAAATTCGGGAACGATTGGATTATGAATTAAAAGTAATCCATGAAATGGGTTTCGATGCCTATTTCTTGATCGTGTGGGATCTCTGCAAATTTGCCCGCGAGAATGATATCTGGTATGAAGCCAGGGGTTCGGCAGCGGGTTCGATTGTTGCTTATACACTGGATATCACACTGGTGGAACCGCTTTCGCATAAATTGATCTTTGAACGTTTTCTCAATCCCTCGCGTGTGAGTATGCCCGATATTGATCTTGATTTCCAGGATGACAAAAGAGCAGATGTGATGCAGTACTGCGCGCAGAGGTATGGTTATGACCAGGTGGCACAGATCATCACTTTTGGTACATTAAAAGCTCGCCAGGCGATCCGCGATGTTGGCAGGGTGATGGATATTCCACTCAATGAAGTAGATCGGGTTGCGAAATTAATCCCAAATGTTCCCAGCCACCCTGTGCGCATAGAAGAAGCACTGGAAGAAGTTCCCGAATTAAAAGAACTGTATATGAATGTTCCCTATTTGCATGAGCTGATCGATACAGCCGCGAAACTGGATGGAGTGATTCGCAATGCCGGTACCCATGCCGCGGGTGTGGTAATTTCTGATAAACCACTGGTCGAGTATGTTCCGCTGCACCGGCCTACGCGGGAATCGGAAGATAGCCCCATCAAAACCGTTACCCAATTTGAAATGGCCATCCTCGATGATTTGGGGATGTTGAAAGTTGATTTTCTTGGCCTGGCAACCTTAACTGTGATGTCCAGTGCCTGCAAGATGATTGAAAAGCGCCATGGTGTGAAACTGCATCTGGGAAACATTCCGCTTGATGATCCAGATACCTTTGAATTTCTCGGAAAAGGGTTGACCGCCGGAGTGTTCCAACTGGAAGGCGGCGGTATGACCAAGTATCTGGTGCAGATGAAACCCAAGAATTTGGATAACATCATTGCGATGGTTGCTCTCTATCGGCCAGGTCCCATGCAGTTCATCCCTGACTATATTGCCCGCATGCATGGAAAACAAAAAGTTGAATACAGACATGAATTACTGAAACCCATTCTGGAGGAAACCTTCGGAATAGCCGTATATCAAGAGCAGATCATGACGGCCGCTATTTCATTAGCCGGATATTCCGCTGCCGATTCCGACACGCTGCGAAAGGCTATTTCCAAGAAAAAAGAAGATCAGATACTCATTCATGAAAAGAAATTTATTGAGGGAGCGGTTGCCAACGGTATTGAGCGAGAAACTGCTCGGTTGATCTTTGATGACTGGCGAAATTTTGCGCAGTACGGGTTTAATAAAAGCCATGCTGCTGATTACGGAGTGGTTGCCGTACAAACCGCTTATCTCAAGACCCATTATCCCCTGGAATATATGACCGCTCTCTTGTGCGGGGCGATGAGTGATAGTGAAAAAGTGGCTTATTATATAGCTGATTGTCTCGCGATGGGCATCCCGGTACTGCCGCCGGATGTGAATCACAGCTTCTGGGATTTTGCGATTGAGGATCAAGGGGAAAGCAGCTGCATCCGTTTCGGAATGGGGGCCATTAAAAATGTTGGTCAGGGACCGGTTGAATTGATCATCTCAGCGCGGGCAGACCAGCCATTTGAGGATTTAAATGATTTCGTGCGCCGTGTAGATCTGCGCAAAGTCGGGAAACGTGCTCTGGAATGTCTGATCAGGGTAGGAGCTCTGGATGCCTTTGGCGACCGGCGTGCGATTCTCAGTGTTATGGACCGTATAGTTGCTATCAGTGAAAGCCATTATAGAGCCAAGGAAGAAGGGCAGCTCACTTTCTTTGGTGCGGTGGAGGGATTGAAAGAGGAGATCCGGCTTCCTGATTTTACGTCCATGAATCCGAAAGAAAAATTGGAATGGGAGCGGGAACTGCTGGGGCTATTTCTAACCGACCATCCGCTTTCCGCGTATATGAAAACGATTAAAAAGACTGTTACTCATTATTCCGGACAATTAAAAGAAGCTGAACAAAAAGAAGAAGTGACGGTGGCAGGCAGATTGACCAATATACGTTCTATCGTTACAAAAAAAGGCGATCCGATGGGTTTTGCCACTGTGGAAGATATACAGGGTTCCATTGGTCTGGTGATTTTCCCACGCACCTGGGCTGAAACGCATGATCTGCTGGTTGAGGACGAAATAGTGCTAGTCAGGGGAAAAGTCGATACGGAAGGCATGGATGCGAAAGTGCTGGTTGACGAAATCCGTAAACTGGAGATTGATCCGAATGCGAAAGAGAATGATGTAGCAGCTATTCATGATCCTGCTGCAGGCGAATGGGAAATTCACCCCCAGGATATTCCGGGAGATGGTATTGATTTAGGGTATGACGGATTCTTGGATGATACTCCACTGGATATTCTGTTCCATTCCAGCCAATCAGGGAATTCACAGACAATGAATGAACCTGGAGATGAACCACTCGTTTCTGTCGTTGAAAAACAGAAGAATGGAATTTCTGAAAAAGAGCCGGCTGTATATATTACCCCCGTGCAAGATCCAAACAGCAAAAATTTAACCATTATCATCAACGCGACCGGGAAGAAAGAGCATGATATTCGCCTGCTGAAACAAATTTATGGGATGCTGCGTGCATCCCCCGGCATTGATCATTTTACATTTCTTTGCCGCGAAGATGGCAAAGAGGTTGAGTTGGATTTTCCCAATGATGCGATCAGCATCACCACCGAATTGATTGACCGGGTCCATCATTTGGTGGGTGAAGAAAACGTAAAAATCACTGAATGAAGAATCCGCCGACGGATTCTTTGATCTTATTGATCGTCATTGCCCGATTCTCGCAAATGCGGGAACAGGATCACTTCTCGAATAGAACGGTTGTTGGTCAACAGCATTGCCAGCCTGTCAATGCCCATCCCGAAGCCACCGCTGGGCGGCATTCCGAAGGACATGGCTTTTAAATAATCCTCATCCATGGGATGGTGTTCTTCATCAGATGCATCAAAGGTGCGACCCATTTCAGCGAATCGTTTTTCCTGTTCAAGCGGATCGTTTAATTCGGTGAAAGCATTGCATAATTCCATTCCACCCACAAATCCCTCAAAACGTTCCACAACCTGCGGATTGTCCGGTTTATTCTTTGCCAGTGGAGAGATATCGCGCGGGTAATCGTATAAAAATGTGGGCTGGATGCAGGCTGGTTCTAAATATTCACCGATCAGGCTGTCAATTAATTTACCGCGCGGCTGACCTTCTTTCGGATTAAGATTGTTTTTCTGCATGGCTTGATATAAACTGTCGGCATCGCTGCAGGCATAAATATCAATTCCGGTAGCATCCAGAATGCCCTGGCGCAGTTCAAGGCGCTTCCAGGGTATATGCATGTCAATTTCATTCCCATCAAATGATAAAGTGCGTGTTCCCAGCACTTCATCGCATACAAACGCCAGCATCTGCTCCGTGAAGCTCATGATCTTCTCATAATCGGCATATGCCATATAAAACTCAAGTTGGGTGAATTCCGGATTATGCTTGAAAGACACACCTTCATTGCGAAAATCGCGGCCGATCTCATAGACACGGTCAAATCCTCCGACCAGGAGTCTTTTTAAATAGAGTTCAAAGGAGATGCGCAGAAATAGATCTTGATGAAGCTGGTTATGAAAGGTAGAAAAAGGTCGTGCTGCCGCTCCGCCATAAATGGGCTGCAGGATGGGAGTTTCGACCTCGATAAAATCATGCTGATCCAGGAATTTTTGCAGAGCACGCACGATAGCGGTCCTGGTTCGAAATGTTTTCCTCACTTCTTCATTGACTGCCAGATCGGCATAGCGCTGCCTGTAGCGGCTTTCAGGATCGCTCAATGTAGCGTGCCGGATTACTTTTCCGTCTACCACCTCATCTTTCGCGGCTGGCAGCGGTGTGATGGCTTTGGCAAGCATTTTGTAATTCTTAACCAAAACGGTGATTTCGCCTGTTCGTGAGCGCATCATACTGCCGTTGACCTGGATGAAATCACCCAGATCGAAAAGATCACTGAATTTCTTTAAACTCTCTTCGCCAATCTCATCTACCCGAAGCATCAATTGGATGCGCCCGCTGCCATCTTCAATGTGGCTGAAGGCCAGCTTCCCCATAGTCCGGTTCGAGCGGATGCGGCCCCCCAGCGTTACTTCCGGTGCGCTGGCCGAAGGATCATTTTGCTTTTCAAACAATTCAAAGGCGTTGATGGCATCTTTGATCGAATGGTCAACCTCCGCACGGGTGGGGTAAGGTTCCACATTTTCCGCGCGCATCCGTTCGATCTTCGCAAGGCGTATTTTCTCTAATTCATTCCAATCCATACACTCAATCCTTCAGTTTTAATGAAAAAGCCCCGCCTACCTGAACGGAGCGGGGCTGAATTCTATGCTCCGACATCAAGCAATCTCAAGTATTTTAACCTTAAATGAGCCATCAGGAGCCTGTACTTCCACCTGCTCTCCAACTTTATGGTTCATTAAAGCTTTTCCCAGAGGAGATTCATTTGAAATCTTCCCCTCGGCTGGCTGCGCTTCGGCAGGACCGACGATAAAGTATTCCTCATTCTTCTTGCTGCCTAATTCCTGGATGACGACTCTCGCTCCCAATTGAACAACTTCCCCTTTCGAAGTGGATTCAATGATACGAGCGGTTGCAAGCAGTGCTTCCAGGTCTTTGATACGGCCTTCAATAAAAGCTTGTTCATTCTTGGCTGCTTCATATTCCGCATTTTCAACCAGATCTTCGCCAAAGGCTGCTTCACGCAGGCGCTCGGCTATTTCTGCGCGGCGTGTGCCGCGCAGAAACTCAAGCTCTTCCTGAAGCTTCTCGTAACCTTCTTTGGTTAAAAATGTGTTGGGCATCTTTTTTTCCTCGTTAAAAAATAATGCTGACTTAGAATGTTTTTTGGAATCTATCCTGTAATGAAAACGACTCCCCATGGAGTGTTAACGCCATTAAATTCTAAGTCAAAAGGGATTGTGTAATGTCGCCTATCTTACCATATTTTATGACCGCTAACAAGGAGGCGAATTGCCTCAAATAAAAAGTAACTATGGGAAATAACGTTGACTCAATAAGAATGTTACCATCCGGCAGAGAAAAGATGCCGGGAGGAGCCAATGAT
>LDZU01010472.1_pt1 | contig 14184 bp, 11 predicted proteins | sample 615531 | NCBI WGS metagenome assembly LDZU01 (sample SAMN03408293, study PRJNA278302) | terrestrial metagenome | isolation source: oil reservoir sample SB2 | place: USA: Alaska, North Slope, Schrader Bluff formation | collected 2011-09 | reverse complement strand
AGAGCCAGTGGTTTCAAGCTCTCCTCAATGAATGGAGCAATAATGCCGACCAACAGAAAAACTGCAGCAATAAAAATTGGATTTTGAATAATGACGTTTAAATATCGTTCGAGGACCTGCTCGTTCAGTTGAGTAAGGTCCCGTGGAAAGGTAAATGTCTTCATCCACTGCTGAATCTGGGGCTGTGAGTTAAGGTAGATCAAGACAATGGCGATGATCAGGGCGACGACAATCAGTTCCAGAACCATAATAATGAATATCGTATAACTGGAACCGATGCTCAACGCGGCTGAGCTTTTACGCGCCGTGACCTGGGGTAATTTTCTTTTCCCAAACTCTATAAACCACCAGATTGGTATCCAGATTGCCAGTGGGGTGAAAAATGGTTGGATTGAATTGAAGAACTGCTCGCCAATATGAAAATAGGTCAGGATTAAAATGACTGCCCAGCAGAGCAGTGCGGCAGACGCAAGGATAAATGAATTGATTTTCGAATGACCTGTAGATTTGGGAAGCGCCGGTTCTTTCACTGCATTTACCAGCGCTGAAAAATGGAACACTGCCAGCAAGATGCTTAAGGAGCCAAGTGATACAAGCCCCCCGGATTCCTCTGCCGAGAAACCGGAAGAGGAATAAAAAATAAGGCCGCCAGCAAAAGAGCCGGCGGCACAAATGGTTGTTATCAAAAATGCGATCAGGCTGAACAGGAACTGGCTGATCTTCAGCCAGTCATTTTTTCTTTCCTCAGCCACTATCATTTTTCAAGAATGGTGATACTGGTGATGCTGTCATAGAATGGTTCTGCCGGGTCCAGCGAGTATGCGCGGTCGGTCATTGCATTCAATACATCCATCCCTTCGATGACTTTTCCAAATATGGAGATCTCACCGGAAAAATCAGTAACAGCACTCTTGGTCAGCATGAATAATCCAGAATTGTAACCTGTGCCAAATCGGTTGAAAGAAACCAGCAGACCTTCTTCATCCAGGGTTTGCGTTTCGGAAATCTCATTATAGAACACGAATCCTGGACCACCATACAGAGTATTGGAGGGATCTCCGCTGAGAATGTATTCACTGGTGGAGACAAAGACAGCATTGTTGTTATACCAGCCATTTTCGGCCAGGTATTTGAAATACGCGACAGTGTAGGGGGCTTCGTCTTCATACAGGTCCACAACGATATCCCCTTTATCGGTTGAAATGACAGCCTGTAGGTCTTTAGAAAAATTGGTATCCACTGTGGGGCAATCCCCAAGCTGGCGGTCGGCAATCCCCATAACATTGAGCATGGTGGCAAGCGTGAAAATGCTGCGGTCCTGATATGGACTGTATTGGCGATTATTGAGATACAGGGTCGGTGTTCCGGTAATTCCCAATTCATCCACCATTGACCGGTTGTAGTCAATCTTGTTGAGCGTGTTCTCATCATCCATATCGGCATTGAATTGGTCCACATCCATGCCAAATTCCGTGGCTCTTTCATTCAACCAGGTGCGGAATTCATCGGCACTGTAGTAATACCAGGTTGCCTGGTTCTCGAAGAGAACATCTTTCATCTCGGTGAACTTACCTTGTTTATTCGCAGCTTCGGCAGCCTGCGCAGCGATGTTTGAAACACCGCCGGTGGTCACATAACGAAAGACAATACGCACATCCTGCGGGTACAACTCCTGCAGGGTCTCCAAAATAGGTTCGAGACTTGCACAGTGTGAGCAGGTAAAATTACTGTAAGTAATGAACGTATACGTGGCATCGGCTGATCCGTAAGTCAGGTCAGCATCTGTAACAGGAGGAACATTTTCATCAACCGGGGAGAGCAGCACATCATCAACCAAATTAAAAGATTTGCAGGGCTCATCCGCCGTTGTATAAGGAGCGGTTGTCGCTTCGGCGGTTGCGGATTCTGCCGCGGTATCAGCAGCACCCTGTGTGGCATCTGTTGCAGTATTTGCATCGCTGCTCTTTGAACAGGCGGCTGTGAGAAGAAGTGCGAGCAAGAGGAAAGCAATTGTATATTTTCGCATGGGAATTCCCTTTCTGAACATAATTAGATTATTTTACTCCAAATAATCCAATATGATTTTTTGAATATTTGATTGTACCACTTCAATAGAACGGTCAGCCGAAATGATACGCCAGCGTTCCGGTTCCTGAGCGGCCATCTCAAGGTATCCAGCTCGCACCCGTTTATGCAGCGCAAGCTGGTAAGCATCCAGGCGATTCCATTCACCACCGCCCTGTTTCCTGCGCTTCAAGCCAACTTCCGGATCAAGATCGAGCAGGATGGTGAGATCCGGTTTCAACCCGCCCGTCGCGAAAGTCAGTAATTCACGAATCATCTTAAGATCATTTCCATGACCATAACCCTGATATGCCAGTGTCGAATCGGCATAGCGATCAAGAATAACGATAAAACCTTCCTGTAATTTTGGCTTGATGACCTGTTCCACGATCTGGGCGCGTGAGGCACAGAAAAGCAGCGTTTCTGTGCGGGGGTGCATGGTGGTGTTGTGCAGGTCCATTAAGATAGCGCGGATCTTGTCACCGATTTCCGTGCCGCCCGGTTCACGAGAAGAGAAAACCTTATATCCTTTGGATACCAAAAAATCAGCCAGCAGTTGAATCTGCTGAGTTTTTCCACTTCCATCTGGGCCTTCAAGGGTAATAAACATAGGGTTCACTCGCGAAAGATGCGCACATGGCGATTGGGTTCTTTTCCGTACGAATGAGAAGTTAGTTCGGCTTCTCGGACAAGTTCATGTTGAATGCGGCGCACTTTTGCCGAAGCAGGGGCAAGATCAACCCAGTGTTTTCCGGCCAGCACTGCATCGATTGCTGTATGAACTTCCTGGCTGATGCGGTCATAATTCAAGGGTTTTCCGGTTGAACCGCCCAAGTTAAAAACCTCTGCCAAGGCTTGTTCCATTTGGTTCTCAGAATTTGCCCTCAAAACATAAATTGGAATACCCCTTTCCTCAGCCAGCAAAATTTGTTTCTGCCTGCTGCGGTAATAGGATTTGAGGGTGATGAAAACATCCGCGTCCTGCAGTTCGCGCACAACTTTTGCAGGCAAGCCCAGCCGTCGGATCGCTTCGATCAATCGGTTTTTTGCCACCCCGAAGGGATAGATATTCATGGAAGGCAGCAGAGCTTGCTGTTCTTTTGAAGATGGTTCAAAGCGCCGGTTGGCATAGGATGCCTGTTTTTCTTCGTTTCCATGAGCACCGTTGCTGTTCTGTCGGCGCAATCCCTGTGCTTGAACCATGGCAGTCTCAACCCGGTGTTGCGGTTCCTGTATATGAATTTTTCCATTTTCATCGCGCATACGAATCTGCGGTTCAAGCGGATAGCCGCGCACCAGTGCGTCAACAGAAGCTGCCACATCCTGGTGAATAGCAAGCTGGTTGCGATCCTGGATTTCGATGAGGACATCAAAAGTTGGGGGCGCCCTGCGTTCCAGCACAGTTTTCTGGGTGCCGCGTCTGCGGGCTTCTTCATCCGAAAGAGTAACCGATTCGATGCCGCCAATCAGATCAGAAAGGGTTGGATTGAGGAGCAAATTTTCGAGGGTGCGTCCATGGGCGGTGGCGATCAGCTGCACGCCGCGCTCGGCGATGGTGCGGGCTGCCAGCGCTTCCAACTCACGCCCGATCTCATCGATCACGATCACTTCCGGGTTGTGGTTTTCGACAGCCTCGATCATCACTTCGTGCTGGAGCGATGGATTGGAAACCTGCATGCGCCTGGCGCGTCCTACGGCAGGGTGAGGTACATCTCCATCGCCGCCAATCTCATTTGAAGTGTCGACGATCACGACGCGCGAATTTTCGGCTCTGATCCTGGCAGCCTCCCGCAACATGGTAGTCTTACCAATGCCGGGTCTGCCGAGTAAAAGAATGCTTTTTTCTGATTTGACTAGGTCTTCAATAATATCAATGGTCCCATAAACCGCTCTTCCCACACGCAGGGTGAGTCCGATCACGTCCCCCTTCTTATTGCGTATAGCTGAAATACGGTGCAGAGTGCGCTCAATCCCTGCCCGGTTATCGCCATCGAACTCTCCAATGCGGGAAACCGTATCATTGATCACTTCATGGGTGATTTCTTTCTCACTGAGATTGAGCTCGTGATCAATATAGCGTGCTACCGGAACTCGCCCCAGATCCATGATAATCTCAAGCAGATCATCACTCTGATTTTCATGATTAAGGACCCGGGTAAATTCGGATGGAAGAATGGAAAGTAAGGCGGATAAATCATCCGTGATGTTGTTTTGATTCATACTCATTTTCATAATATTATCTCATGATTCAGATGGATCGATTGCAGAGAAATGACAGAATTCAAAAGCGCGAAAATGGTGTTGATGGTTTGGCAATCCCTTTATCATCAAAAAAATCAGCCGGTTGAAAATTCTTTATCGGGTTGAGCGTGGCGAGATTTCTTGCCATGGAATGATTTTCGAACAGACAAATTTCTGCATCCTTTCCCAAACTCTCTTTACTAAAAGGATGGTTGGCGAGCTCACGGATAAAGATTATGGAAAAATACCTGGAGCAATCGTGGAGCAGCGCGCTGATGGTTTGACCAGGGTCTTCGCAATCAGTATCCAGCATGGGTAGTAAGACAGCCCGGTTGGCAAAAAAGCGTACACGGGTGATCCCCCGGATGCGCGATGATTGATCGTGCAGAATCAAATGAAAAACATCCGGGAAGTTCCAGGACTGGAGGGAAACCTCCAGCGGGGAAAAATGGCGGGAATAATAAGAGGAAATTGCGCTTCGATCTTCATCCTTTTCAAAACACCACTGCACCGCCGAGTGCTTTTCTCGAGGAAAATGATTGACTTTCCAGATCGATTGCACGGAATAAGTACGAAAGCCATTTGATTTTAAATATGCAACCTGATCGGTACCCCCAGGAACATTGGCAAGCAAATGAAATTTCCCTGCCTCACCTGCTACCTGACAAAGTGCTTCGATCAGGTCAGAAGAATGGAAAGCCTGTGCGGAAAACCCATAGAGAAGATTCGCGGAATTTCCACCATACTGCAGCTGCGCAAATTCCGGACCAGCAGTGTTTTGAATTCGATATGAGTAAGTACCATCCTTGGAAAAGAAGTAGTTCTTGAGGAAATCATACGAAGGATTCGTAACACCCCTTAAAAAAATCCGTTCCATGTCAAGACACAGAACGTTGCGGGCGTTCTTCAACGCGATTGGAAAATCCACCAGGCTGAAAAGCCGGATATCTATTGAACCACCTCCAGGAAATACTGGTGAAAACGTGTATCATCGGTGAGCTCGGGATGGAAAGAAGTGGCCAACAAGCGGCCCTGTCTGGCCGCTACGATCTTATCATTGGGCAGCTTCGCCAGGATCTCCACATTTTTCCCGACTTTTTCAATCAAGGGAGCGCGAATGAAGATACTGTGGAAAACCGGTTTTTCCTTGCTGACAGATTGCAGAGCAGGGATTTCCAGGTCGATTTCAAAACTATCAACCTGCCGGCCAAAGGCATTCCGCTCCACCTGGATATCCATAAGACCCAGGAGCGGCTGCTGGCGGTGCGCATCTTTGGAAAGGAAAATGCTCCCGGCACAGGTTCCCCAGATAGCATGTTCTTTTCCGAAGGATTGTAGCGGTCCCAACAGACCAAAATCAACGGCCAATTTCCCGATGGTCGTTGATTCACCGCCGGGGATGATCAATCCGTCCAGGTCTTCCAATTCATGCGGCAGGCGCACCTGCAGCGCATGTACACCGAGTTTTTGCAGGACGGTTTGATGTTCGTGAAAAGATCCCTGCAGGGCAAGCACTCCGATCTTCATAGGATGCTACCACCCTCTATCAGCGATCAACTCTTCCTGCGGAATATTAGAAACCTGCCGACCGACCATGGGTTCGCCAAGGTTGCGGCTGATTTCAGCGAGAATTTTCGGGTCATTGTAGTGTGTTGTGGCTTTGACAATTGCAGCAGCACGTTTCGCCGGATCACCGGATTTAAAGATACCGGAACCCACAAAGACACCATCCACACCCAGTTGCATCATCAATGCGGCATCCGCCGGAGTGGCAATACCACCAGCGGCGAAATTAACCACCGGCAGACGTCCCAATTTTCGGGTTTCCAGCATCAATTCATACGGAGCGCCCAATTCTTTGGCGAAAGCCATCACTTCCTCTTCCGGCAAGTTCTGCAATTTACGGATGTCTCCCATCACATGGCGGGCATGCCTGACCGCTTCCACAACATCGCCGGTACCGGCTTCTCCTTTGGTGCGGATCATAGCTGCACCTTCGCCGATACGCCGAAGGGCTTCTCCAAGATTGCGGCAACCACATACAAACGGCACGTTGAAAGCATGTTTGTTTATGTGGTGTTCCTCATCAGCGGGTGTGAGCACTTCAGATTCATCGATATAATCAATGCCCAGCGCTTCCAATATTTGGGCTTCCACAAAATGACCGATGCGTGCTTTTGCCATGACGGGGATGGAAACAGTATCCATGATCTTCAAGATCAATTCGGGATCGCTCATGCGCGCCACGCCACCTTGAGCCCGGATATCCGCCGGCACGCGTTCCAGAGCCATAACAGCCACAGCACCCGCTTCTTCCGCGATTTTTGCATGTTCGGGAGTAACAACATCCATGATGACGCCGCCCTTGAGCATTTGAGCCAGCCCCACCTTCAATTTAAAGGTGCCTTTTTCTTCAGCTCCCATATCACTAACCTCCAATGTCTAGAAATACTGCACCCACATTCTACCACGCAAGGCAGACTTAAAGGGTGGAAAGTGAGGAAAGTCAAGTCTGAAGGATTGTTTCACGTGAAACAATGCTGCCAAACCCGGTGCATGATGTTTCACGTGAAACAGTTTGGGCCAGGATTGGTTATATAATTGATAAGTTCGCGAAAAGAGAGGAATATGGACGTCATCAATCTGAATCAAGTTTCTTTCCAATATTCAAAGGGTTTTGCGCTACGCGAAGTAAGTTTTCAGATGCAAAAAGGGGAAGTATTTGCCCTGTTGGGGCCAAACGGTGCCGGAAAAACAACCACCATCCGGCTGGTGAATGGATTATTGAATGCATCCTCCGGAAGTATATCGGTTTTAGGATGCGATCCATATAAAGATGGCATTGCAATCCGCCGCAAGACGGGCGTACTGACCGAAACTCCGGCATTGTATGAACGCCTGACCGCGCTGGAAAATCTGATGTTTTTCGGAAAATTGAATGGTATGGATACCAAAGATCTGCAGAAGCGTATTCAGGAACTGCTGGATTTCTTTGATCTGACGGATCATGCTGACCAAAATGTTGGCACATATAGCCGCGGCATGCGCCAGCGATTGGCGATTGCGCGTGCCCTGCTGCACCATCCCGAACTGCTTTTTTTGGATGAACCAACCTCAAATTTGGATCCGGAGATCGCACGCCAGGTTCAGGATTTGATTTTGCAGGTAAAAAGAGAAGAGGGCTGCAGTGTGGTTATATGTACACACCGTCTGTATGAAGCAGAGCAGGTTTGCGACCGTGCAGCTATTATGCATGAGGGAAGGTTGTTAGCTCAGGGAACTCTCCAAGAGTTGCGTGAGGCTGCCGGTCTGGCAAAACGGGTACGTTTTGTTTTTCGAGAAACGCAGCCCAGGGAGCTCAAGACGGAATTGCTACAATTACAAGTTGTGAAAAGCACAGAACAGACGGATGGAAAAGAATTATTATTGGGTGTTTCGGAATATGATGTCGTGCCTGAGATCCTGACATGGATGGTTGGCAGGGGATTGGCAATACTTTCCGTCACCCCTGAGATCCCCTCCCTGGAGGAGATCTATTTCCAACTGCAGAAACAGGATGAGATACAGCATGAACATAAAAAATAGTTTTATCATTGCACAAAAAGATTGGTTGGAAGTGCGCCAGAACAAATCTACATTCCTGCCAATCATGATCGTACCGCTGGTTTTCATTGTATTTATCCCCCTCCTGATTACATTGTTACTACCTAATCTGGCAGGGGCAGTGGAAGATTTCACCTCTGACCCTGATATGCAAACTTTTTTCACCGCTATGCCTGCTGAAATGAAAAAGGTATTGGAGGGGCTGGATTCCACCCAGACCATGATTGTGACCATGCTCGGTTATATTTTTGCCCCCATGTTCCTGATTGTCCCGTTGATGTTTTCGACGACCATTGCGGCAGAATCATTCGCGGGTGAAAAAGAAAGAAAGACACTGGAATCATTGTTGTACCTGCCCATCAGCGATCAGGAACTGTTTCTGGGCAAGGTGATGGCGGCTGCCATACCTGCCATCGTGATCACGTGGATTTGTTTTTTCCTCTATACTATTATTGTGAACGCTGCCCCTTATGCCAGCTTTGGACGATTGTGGTTTCCACTCCCGATGTGGTGGTTGTTGATCTTTTGGGTTTCACCGGCTCTGGTGGCGATGAGCATATCGCTCACGGTGATGATTTCAACAAAAGTTCAAACATTCCAGGGAGCCTATCAAACCAGTTCATCCGTGGTGCTGGTGGTGGTCGTGTTCTTCATCGGCCAGATGACCGGTGTATTATTCCTAAGTCCTCTGGTAGCACTGGTCATGGGCTTGGTTTTCTGGGGAATTGCGGCGATCATCGGGAGTGTGGCAGTACGTTCCTTCAACCGCCAAAAACTATTAACCGATTAAGAGATGAGAGGCAGGCAATGAAAAATACCTACCGTTTGATAAAAAAGAGAAACGCGATCATGCTGATTGTGTTTGGATTGGCACTTTTATTGGGATGCACACAGACGAGAACACCGGTGGTGAATCAAATTGAAATTTCTCAAAACGCTGATTCGTTTCCTGTAAAGAAAGTGGCTGTTTTCTACGATGATGATCCCACGGACCAATGGAATTACGGCAAATTATATGCTAGCATGGTTCGCAATCTTTTGGGCCATTTCAATACGGATGTTTCGATCATTGACGTGGCCGATTATCAAAACGGAATGTTGGAAAATTATGCGGCCGGAATTTATATTGGGAATATTTACGATTATCCCTTGAGCGATGATTTTCTGCAGGATGTTATCAATTCCAAAAATCCATTTCTCTGGATGAATTCCAACATCTGGCAGCTTTTTAAAAATGAAGAAGGGGGTGCGGTTGAGAAATTTGGTTTTGAATTCGTTGAAGCAGAAATCATCAATCCGGATGTCAAAATCATCTACAAGGATAAGGAGTTGCCCCGCCTGGAATCGGATGTGTATTTCAACCTGGTCAGCATTAATGCGGGATCCAAGTGCGAGGAATTAGCTACTCTAAAGTTTTCAGATACCGAAGAGAAACCCTATGCCATCCGCTGTGGGAATTTTTTCTACATCACTCATAACCCGTTGGCTAATTTCTATGCCAGCTATCTGGTTTTCGCCGATCTGCTTCACGATCTTTTAGATACCAATGTGGCAGAAAGCCACCGGGCTTTGGTGCGTTTCGAAGACCTGATGCCGGGGAATGTGAACTATGATTTGGTCAAAGAACAGGTGAATTTTCTTTATGAAAAGGGAATTCCGTTTGCTTTTGGGATTATTCCGGTCAATACCGATCCCGAAGGAGTGTGGGGAGAACCCGGAAAGACAGTGTACCTGTATGAAGATTTTATGCTGCAGGAACTGATCAAATATATGATTAAGCGCGGAGGAACACCCATTTTGCATGGCTATACTCACCAACATGATTCTATTAGCGGAGTCGATTATGAGTTCTGGGATGGAGAGAAGGATATCCCATTCCCCGAGGACGATTACACATGGGCATCCGGGCGGATTGCATCCGGAATTGAGCAGTTTGAAAAAGCACTTGATTATGCTCCGGTGATCTGGGAGACGCCCCATTATTCTGCTTCCCCCAATACTTATTTTGCGCTTGCCAACTATTTCAACGTGATCTATGAACGCGTGATGGTTTTTAATGATCTGAATATCGTCTCAGAGGATTCTGAAATTGATTACACGAAAATTCCGTATGTAACGCAAACATTTCCCTACCAGATTTTCGATTCGTTTTATGGGTTGCGCATCATTCCTGAAAATTTAGGATATTTGGAAGAAGGTGGGGAGGAGGAATTCGGAGTCCCTCCTACTCCCGAAGGGAAACTCATCCTTGCGGATATGTATTCCGTCGTCAGAGATGGGGTGGTATCTTTTATGTTCCATCACTGGCAGCCTTCGCAAGATTTCTATGATACGATCAACGGGCTGGAGGATATGGGATATACCTTTGTCAGTATAGATGAACTGTTACAGGAAATCCCACCTGAGTATAAATAGTACAAAAGTTCTATTTCGATCAATAAAAATACCTGGCAACATTCTAGACCAGGTATTTTTATTGAATCAAATTGGTGAAAAATTAATCTTTCTTATCCGCTTCCAAAAAACCAACCGCATAACTCTTTTCCTCATCCATGATGACCTTCAAATGATTATCTTTCCGGTAATCTGAGATTTGCAGCATACGCAAGATATTCTTCAACCAATCATCGGCGGCGATAAAATCCCCCAAGTGATTCGGGGCATGATAGAAAAACGATTTTTGAAAGACATTCTCCGGATCATCGACCAGGATCGCGAGCGGATAGATCTGTGCTTCCAGAAGATCCTGGAAGAAATGTGTGCCCAGAGATGGTTCGGGAGCAGCACCTATATCTTTACCCGAGAGTTCGATCAATGCAGCAGTATTGAAAATATCACTGTATGCAACCGGAACCCCCAGGTCGGTATTGGTGCTGCCCCATCTTCCCGGTCCTATCAACACATATTGCTTTTCAAGCACCTTCGCATTTAATTGACCGATCGCACGTGCCAGCTTATAACGACCGGTTTCATCCAGTTTGTAGTATTCTTCCGGCGGTACAAACAAAGCGTGGGTGATATTAGAAACTGTTCCTTGAGGTACCATGAAGTATGTTGAGAAAAGAATGTCTTTTTCTTCCAGATTACCAGGGATCTGGCTTTCAACACTATCGGAAAGATGACTTTGCGGCCGGCACTGCAGAATTGTGCACTGGATAGTGGGATTACCGGGTTCTTTTTCCTCCAGGTGCAGAGTGAATTCCATATCCACCGGTGCGTTGTAATTCTTTTCCAATTTTTGCAGGATCTTGCGCATGCTCAACGCAAAATTGGTCTTGCGGAGTAGTTCGTCAAAAGTGAGGACGATACGATGGCGGTCTTTCTCCATCAGGCGGCTGTGCAGGGGGGCGAAATATCCTTCTTCACTTAACTGAGCAATATATTTTAACGGGATATAATCACCACTAATCACCTCATGGATAGGCAGGGTAACAAAAGCATTCTCTTCAATGTCAATTAAGTCAACATATTTTTGCGAACAGCGTTCAATGGTCTGGAAATCTGGCATTGGGCGCAGCAGCGGATGGCTGAGTGCAATCAGGCGCGGGTAATCATTTCCAACCCTATCCACTGCCCGCGTTCCCAATCCCCATACCAGACGAACAAACCCATCTTCACGGCGAATTTGTGGAGTCCAGCGGTAAAGATTGCGGCTGAAGGCTACCCCGGCTGCGTCCGGCAAGTAGTATTTCCCGAATCGTTCCCCTTCCACTTTCATGATCAGGATGGCCATGCGCTCGTCATAATCCTGTAATCCCTTTTTACGGCGATACAACAGCGCGTTTGGGTTCAGTGTTGAAGCCCAAACCCGGGTGATTGCCTGGATTAGCGCGATCAAATTTTCCTCATGGGATCCTTGATTGGGCAGGAAGAAACTATCATATTTTCCGGCGAAGGAAGTGCCAAATGAATCTTCCAACAGACTGGAAGAGCGCACAATGAGCGGCGATTTGCCAATACTCTGCAGGAGAACTTCTAATTTTTCCAGGATGTCAGTTGGAAAATTCCCTTTTAAAAACTCATCAACGATCTTTGGATAATCTTCCCGCATCTGCTCTTCACTCTTATATTTCTGGTCATTCCAACGCTCGAAGCGATTCATGGTAATGAAAGAATACTGTTCATTGGAGCCGATGAAGTAGTAATCGGGCTTGGCCAGTAACGGTTTGAGATCATCGTCAAGTTCATTTTCAAGGATGCGGTGTGCCAGCAGCATACCGGCGGCTTTCCCGCCAATGCGTCCGGTTCCAATTTTTCTCTTCCTGATCTCGGAAAGATCCTGAATGGTGAACCAGCGTTTTGCAATATTGATGTAAGGAAGCTGGTCGCTGATCATCGTGCGGATCAAAACTACGACCGATTCCTCAAGGTGGTGGTAGTACTGCTTTTGTTCATCCGGTGGTAACCGAAGGATGGACCAGGCGTGTTCAAAAACCAATTCCTGAGGAGCAAGCTCCGGATTGAAATCGATGGTATGTCTGTCGGTATTGATACCGCTTTCCACCAATACTCTGGTTACGATCTCTTGAAACAGGTCAAAAGAGAAATGCTGGCTGAAAAGTAAATCGGTAAGCTGATCGCGCACCCGTGTGGTGCGTTTTTCCCAAACGTCTGCAGGTTCCTCACCAACCGGATTATTTACTCCCTCTCGTTTTTGAGATTGGATGGCTTTATCTCGTACTTCAGATTCAAGGTCGACCTGCGTAATGATATTCCGGCGAAATAATTCCTGGCGCATTTTACTGCGAATGCGATCGCTGAGAACGGGATATTGTCCTATTGCCAGGGTGATGCTCATCAGTCGATCGGTGGAATTAGAAAAATCCTGCATGATCAATGTTTCCTTTATTGAAATGGAAAAGAAGCTTAAACATGGAGATAAAATCAGTCTGGAATTCAGATAGATTAAAAGAAAGCTTCCATTCCTGTTCAGCGATTATAACAAAATATGAACGAGAGACTTGATTACATAAATCCCGATTATCCGAGGTGCATCGGCATGATTACATGCAGGTAAGATTCATCGCCAACCGGCCGGATCAAACCAGGAGTATTATCTGCATTGGTTGCCAGGATGGTATTGGGTGTGGTTATCACATCCAGAACATTGAGCAGGAAACTGACGTTGAATGCAATCAATAATTCCGGTCCATCGATGTTCGCTTCCAGCACCACTTCACCGGAACCACGTTCTTCAGATTGTGTCGAGAATTCCACAATGCCGGGTCCCTGTTCTTGCGGCTGGATATGCAGGCGAATGACATTATTGCTTTCTCGCGCGATGATCTCAGCCTGGCGGCAGGCTTTCTGAAATTCCACGGTTGTGATGGTCGTGCTGGTCTTGAAACTGCGGGGGATAATTGCATTATAGTCTGGAAATTTTCCATCAATCAACTGCGATACCAGCTCCGCATCTTTGAGATGGAATATTACCTGACCGCGCCCTTCAGGCACGACCATGCTGATGGATTCATCCCCATTGGTGGCGATGCGGGCAAGTTCGCTCAGGGAACGGGCGGGTATGATGACCTTCACGGGTGCCACCACAGGTGTGGAGAGTGAGGCCTTTTTAACGGAGATACGGAATCCATCGGTGGCAGCCAGTGTGATTTCATTACTGCCTATTTCCATCATAACACCCTGCAGGACGGGGCGGGCTTCATCTGTGGAAGCCGCAAAACTTACCTGCTGGATCATCTCCTTGAAATCGGAGATATTCAATTCCACGCTGCTCTGAAGATTGGGAACCGGCATGGGTGGAAATTCCTGCGCATCAATCCCCTTGATATCAAAATTGGATGTTCCGCAGTGAATATTGAGGGTCTGGGTGCGGGTGTTCAGGGTGAGCTCAACCGTATTCCCCGGCAATGTACCGATCAGGTCGGAGAAAATCCGGGCAGGGATTGTGATGGATCCCTCTTCTTGGATCTGCGCTCCAATCCATTTCGTGATTCCCAGTTCAAGATTGGTCGCTGATAACCGCAGGCGCCCTTCATCTGTTGCGAGCAGGATGTTATTCAACACGGGCAGAGTGCTCCGGGGGGATACAGCCCGTGTGACAATGCTGAGCCCGTGGGCAAGTTGTTGTTGCGAGACAGATAGTTTCATGCGATCACTCCCTCCCGGATTGAATGGGTTGTAAAAAGTATACAACGAGCGCCGTGAAATTTCCAGTCGTCGAATTGCCTCAAATAAAAAGTAACTATGGGAAATAACGTTGACTCAATAAGAATGTTACCATCCGGCAGAGAAAAGATGCCGGGAGGAGCCAATGAT
>LDZU01000113.1_pt1 | contig 14194 bp, 10 predicted proteins | sample 615531 | NCBI WGS metagenome assembly LDZU01 (sample SAMN03408293, study PRJNA278302) | terrestrial metagenome | isolation source: oil reservoir sample SB2 | place: USA: Alaska, North Slope, Schrader Bluff formation | collected 2011-09 | reverse complement strand
TGCTATACAAGACAAAGAGAAAAGACTCTTTCTGAAATGCCCGAGAAAATAACAATCAAAGATGTGCAGAAAGGTGAGGAATGTGGGTACGATCTTGACGGAAAGGGCCAGCTTCCTCATCTGGATCTTCTTCTGTCGCTTGAAGGACTTCATGATATTCAGTGGGTATCAGGTGAAGGGCAACCAGAAGCAAGTGAATGGCCAGATGTTCTATCAAGAATCAGGGAAGCCGGCAAGTTCGTTCAAATAACGTTAAGCCCAAAAGGAGCACTTGATCTGAAAAACAAGATGGAACTTAACGGATTCATTCTTGATCTGGCAATTCCCGAAGGTATGACTATAGATGAAGTACAATCTTTCTGCGATGAAATAATCAGCTAGCATTGTACTCAGAGCGATTATCGATCCATTTAACTTCTCCGTTTCTGTACACTTTATCTTCCTGCAGCTTTCATGAAAGCTGCAATGTTCTCAAGAGGGGTGTTCTGAGGGATATCGCAGCCAGAACTTAGTATGAAGTTGTCTATACCTACCATGTCTCGAAGTAGCCTTAAGGTCTCCTGCTCGACTTCTTGCGGAGAAGACTTCAGGAAGACCTTTACGGGGTCTAGATTGCCGATGATCTTAACTTCCTTTGGGACGATCTGGACAACGCTCCGTAGATCTACCAGGCTGTCCAGACTCAAACCATAAGCTCTGCTCTTTCCCATGTAGTCCACTATATGCGTGGTGTCTCCACATATATGGTAGATCAAGGGCTTGTTCAGGCGAGATATCAGAGCACTGAAGTAGGGTAAGGCGAATTCCTGAAACTGTCTCTTTGATAGAAGGACTGCGGTAGGATCAAGCACGGCTATTACATCCAGCCCCTGACTAAAGAGGAGTTCTACGTATTCGGTAATAACATCTGTGCAGACTACAATAACCTGTCTTGCGAATTCTGGATCATCGAGCAAAAGCATGCAGAAGTCAGTAACTCCCACCAATTCGCCTGCCAAGCTGAAAGGGCCGATAACATATCCGCCCTTTAATCCCGTCAGGTTGGAAACCATAAGTTTGGCAACATCCTTGAATACTTCCATGCGTCCACAGGGACCTTTCCAGTTTTTCCGTATCCTTGAGAGATCCTGCGGAGTCTTTATGCAATGCTCCTTCACGTATGGGTTATCAACTTCTGGGAAGACAATCTCAAGACCAAGAGCTTCAGCCTCGACCGTAAGATCCATGAAAAAAAAGATACCGTCCGGTTTGAATTCTTCCTTGAGCATAGAGATGGACCGATACTGAGTGGGTGCATCGAGAAGGTTTTCCTTGAGAGTGGTTTTTGAGAGTTGTATTCCTGGTGCTCCCATCAAAGGAATCACTGTTGTTCTGTTCATGAATTTGCCTCCTTAGGAAATGTCATGAAGTTTATGAAGTATTCGCTGAAGCGTTTGCATCCTGAAAGCTCAACGTAGCTTATCTTGTTTGAAAGCGCTCTTGCCAGATCTCGTGCTTTTCTGTCTAGCAAGCAGATACACGCTCCTTCACCAGCAGCGTTGCCAGCTGAAAGTATTCTGTCTGTCGAAATGTCAGGCAGCAATCCAATTCGAACTGCACTTGAAACATTCACAAAACTGCCAAACGCTCCTGCAAGAAATATCCGATCAAGTTCCTCATAAGTTATGCCCGCTTCTGAGAGAAGAACCTCTATCCCTGCCCTTATTGCGCTCTTTGCGAGCTGAACTTCTCTGATGTCTTTCTGGGTAATCGTTACTGCTCCAAGTTCATTGTGAAGAACGAAGGGATCTTCGCTCAGTTTGCCAGAACTGGCTAGAATGCCCTTTTCAAGAAGTACTGCAACTGTATCGAGAAGACCGGAACCACAGATACCTGTCGTGACAGAGTTCAGAATTGTACTGAAAGAAATCTTGCCTTTTCCATCAATCCATACATGATCGATTGCACCCCTTTTGGCTATCATACCGTTGGAAATGTGTCCGCCTTCAAAGGCTGGTCCAGCAGCTGTAGAAGCGGCAAGCATTCCTGAGTCGGACTTCAGTATGATTTCTCCGTTGGTCCCCAAATCGACAAGCAAGGCATTCCCTTTTTCATTTTCGAGGTTGATTCTGATAATTCCGGCGACCAAATCCGAACCGACGTAAGCCGAAATGCCCTGCATAATGTAGATTTTAGCGTTCGGGAAGCTTTCTTGAAGATGAACTTCAAAAGGTTCAAAGATCATCTCTTCGGCGGTGACAGGGATGAAAGGAGATAAAGCTATGCCTTGTGGAGAAATACCAAGAAGCAAGTGGATCATTGTTGTGTTACCAACAACTGATACATCATAAACTTGCTCGCTGGATACGTTTGCATCAGAGATAATGTCCCGCGATAACTTTGCTAAACCTTCGACAATAGCGTTCTTCAGATTTGTCAGGCCATTCGGAGAAGCTGCATAGTCTATTCGTGAGATGACATCCTGACCGTAGACTGACTGAGGATTGGGAATCGAACGCGAATCAAGAACAATCGCATTTTCAAGGTCCAGAAGATACATCGCTATGGTTGTTGTGCCTATGTCTATTGCAACTCCCAGAATATGTGAGTTGTCAGTCTTACTTCTCAGGTCAATTATTTCGTTTTCGTATAGAGTTACAGTTCCAGTGAAGTCATTCTCTCTAAGGAAAGATGGGAGTCTCTTGAGAAGTTCCAGTCTGCGTATCCGGCCATTCTCAACTGTGATTCCATCAGTAAGTCGACGCAAGTCGCTCCTTTGATCCTCGACGCTTGGTTTAGGAACACTGAGGCTTTCTTTTCTTACTGCAGGAAGAATAGAAGGGCCAAGCTCAAGTGAAAGACGGGAGCTTTGTGATGATTCCGCCTTGTTGTCAGATGACACTTGAACTTCCACGTCTTCATTGACAATGAATTGGCAGGCCAATCTATAGCCAAGGCCTATCTCGCGATCGCTAAGCAGAGAGCATTCCAAAAAAGTGGGCATTACAGAGGCTTGAGCTTCGGAGATCCTTACTTTGCATTTTCCACATTTGCCCTTTCCGCCACATATAGCAGGTATTCCAATTCCTTTACCTGTCAGAATTTCTAGCAGTGATTTTCCCCGGGTAGCAGCGATCGTTGCCCCAGAGGGTCTAAGTGTGACTTTAACACAGTCTGAGTCCTTCATGATTGTCTTGCGTTAGCTAATACCCTGAATGAGGGCATTAGCAATCTGTACGCCTATAGTAGCATCGGGCGCATAGCCGTCAGCGCCTATACTCTTGGCAAATTCCTCGGTTATCGGGGCACCTCCTACGATGACTTTCAGCGAATCTTTGAGACCTTCTTTTTCCAGAGCTTCTATTATGTCTTTCATGTTTGTCATCGTGGTCGTCAGAAGAGCTGACAGTCCAAGTATGGCGGGCTTGTTCAGTTTGACAGCCTCAACTACTTTTTCTGTTGGAACAGCAATCCCAAGATCAATAACTCTGAAGCCCGCGCCTTCAAGCATCATTGCAGCTATGTTCTTGCCGATGTCATGAAGATCTCCCTTAACCGTACAGATTACGACCGTTGCTTTGTAGTTGGCTGCGTCTGTTGCCAACTTCGGTCTGAGTATATCGAGGGCAGCATTCATAGCTCTTGCTGCAATCAGAACCTCCGGGACATAGTATTCATTGTTCTTGAACTTCTGCCCAACAACATCCATTCCAGGAACCAGTCCTTTATGAAGGATCGTTTCGGGTGGTACGTTCTTTTCAATGGCAATTAGGGTAAGTTCCTTTGCCTTCTTTGCATTGCCTTCAATCACTGCTTGGGATATATCGTTCAGTTCGATCACTTTTTCTCCTCCTTCTGCCTGGTTTTGAGTACAGTCAATTCTGTCAGTTAATCTATCACCTAGAAAGATTGAATTCATTCCCGGCTTCGATCATAGCTAGGTAGTTCTTGATGGGCACATAGTTTGTTACGGTGTTACCTGTTCCAAGGGCGTAACCACCTCCTGGAGCACAGGCCTGGAGAGTATTCAGTGTTCGGGTTCTGACCTGTTCAGGAGTTGCATGACAGAGAAAATCAACATCAATTCCACCAAGAATCGAGATACGGTTTCCCCAGCGTTTTTTTGCTTCAGTAACTGGAAGAATGACATCTTCGAAAGAGTGTTTTGCATCAACTCCAGCGTCAATTATGTCATCCATAACTTCTTCGAGATTCCCACAACTGTGAAGTATAAAAGGTTTGTTCGACGCATGAGCTGTCTGGGCAATCTTCTTATACACCGGAAACACAAACTGTCGCAGTAGTTTCGGTGAGAATATTGTAGCGGTTTTGTACCCAAGATCATCTCCGAAGCAGTATGCGCCAACGGATTCGATAGAAACGATCCTTTCTGCAGCTCCAACCAGAATGTCGGATATTCTTGAAAATAGCTCAGCGACAAGTTCGGGTTCTTCATAGACAGCAATTGAAAGTTTCTCGATGCCCATGAGGAAACTGGCATGTTCAAAGGGCCCTCCTGCCGCACCGCCGATGATCTTCATGCCTTGTGGGAGCTGTTTTCCGAGACACTCGAAAAGGCTGTAATCAACAGCAGTGTCTATACTTGGCCAGGGGGCTTTTTCAACGTCTTCAAATGTCTGGATCGGGCCTGCCTTTTCGTTGATCCAGTTTCTCTTTTTTCTGGAATAGGTTGCTGTATCGTCGCCTTCGATATAGGAAAGGCTTGGAAATCTCGGCGATTGATAGAAAGGCACATAGTCATATCCAAGCTGCACGTAAAAGCTTATCAGCTGGGAGAAGTATCTGTCAGGTTCGCTTTCCAGCTGTGCAAATCGGTATCCCATTATCTCTTCACATATTTCAGCGTCAACAAAAAGCTCGAAGAAAGGAATGCGAGCTGGTTGAGTTTTGCGTTCTATTGCGTCAAGTATTACGGAGAAATCGGGCCGGTTCAACTTCATCATCTCCTGCTTCTTGCATATTGTACGGATTATCTCATTAACACAGCAGTTCTTTGAGGCGGAAGTAACTGCCAGTGTACAGCAGTTACTTCCATTTTTCTCACTTTAATCAACGACCTCGAAGACGGTTTCTTTAGAGACTATGTCGAACGTAAACCTGTATGTAGTTTCAACAGGCGGCTTCAGATAGCTTACCTGTCCCATTCCTGCGTGACTACCGTCGAACTTGTATTGCTCTTCGGCGCCCCAGCGCATCCCCCACTGGTCGCTGTAGAACTTCTTGGATAGACACACCAGCATCATGTATCCCTGACCTTCCCCGTCGTATGCCGGCAAAGTCAAAGTGGCTGTATAAAGGCCATCTCCCTTGTGCTCAAGCAGAACAGCCTTTGGGCCTTCAATATTCCATCCGTTGAAGTCACCATAGATCACTGGTGTCGGAAGTTCGACAACTTGCCCGGGTTTGCATTCTATGACCTCAGTCACTTTGGTGTTGCTATCGAATCTGAACTCATATATTGTGTCTTCATCAGGTCTAAGATAGCTCACCTGTCCCATACCTGCAGGGGTACCGTCAAACTTGTACTGCTCAACAGCGGCAAAGAAGAAGTACTGAGTGTTGAACTGGGTAGATAAGACGACTGCCATCATATAGCCATGATCATCTCCCTCGAAAGCAGGGATTTCGAAGAATCCGGAATAGATCCCATCACCATTTTGATCTTTTAGGACTAGTGCTTCGTCGTCTTTCATGCTCCAGTTTGAACCTCTTTCCATAGCCTCATTGAAATTGCCGTATATTTTTGGATCGGGGAATTTATGAAGATAATCGTCATAGATAGTTTTTGTGTTAGAGTCGAATATTATTGTTAATTCACAGTCTTCTTCAATGTAGATCGAACCCAATCCTACCGGGGTGCCATCAGCAAGTTTTTTTACGGGAGCGGGTTGGAAAGCGTAGCTTTCTATTCCCCAACAACCATCCGGATTCCACGTTCCAGACGTTACTTTGTACCAATGTCCATCATAGAGAGGATCTCTGTTTTCTTCGTTGAAATCAATGGTAATACTGAACCAACCTTCTCTGCCGGGAATCGGCTCGAGCCTGAGGCCCCCGTCCCTTGGGATCTGATAACCGTTAGCACTGGTACCGAGATAGTAGGTAGTTGTTGCAAGTACAAGAGAAGAACTCAACAAGAAAAAGCATACCATTACCACTATCGCAAATATCCTGAGCTTGCTGTTGTTCATTTATCTCCCTCCTGTTATCGGCTGCGAACGTCGCGCAGCCGTAGTCTTTTTGTGGTTCTCTGGTCATGAGCTAATCAAAGCGAATTTCCTGAAGCCTACTTCAAGAGTGCCTGAATCATGATCTTCTGCTTGTCCAAGAATGATCTCATTTACACCGCCAGGGATTACGACCCGTGCGTTACTATCGCCGAAGTTAGCAACAAGGTGGATTCTCTTTCCCTCGTATTCTCTAGTGAATGAGATGACTTCCGGATTTCCTGAATCAAACGGAACTAATGACCCCTTCTTGAGAATTTCGCTCTCCGACCTGAACCGAGTAATTTGGCCGATGATCTTGGCCCAAGGATTGCTGATCTCATTCCACTGCATTGGCCGCCGGTTATCCGGATCAAATCCCCCTTCGATGGCGAGCTCATCTCCGTAGTAGATGAGAGGCATTCCCTGAAATGACAGGGTCACTACCATTGCCAAGACGTGAAGTTCGGCACTGCCAAGCAAAGTTCTGCACCTAGTTGTATCATGACTCCCAACAAGGTTTATCAGATAGTTATAGACCGGAGACTTGTAAAGCATATTGTTTGAAGACAAAGCTTCCCAGAAGATGTTTGCATTTCTGTGCTTCTGCATGAATTTCAGCAAGGCCTTTCTGAACTTGTAATTTGTAACGGTATCCATTTCATTTCCTTGAAGCCATCTTGAAGCATTGTTCCATACCTCGCCGATCAGAATAATCTCAGGTGAAATCTTCTTTAGTGATCTCCTTAGCTGCACCCATAGCTCGTGAGACACTTCGTCAGCAACATCAAATCTCCAGCCGTCAAGATTCAGGGTCTTTGTCCAGTAGGTTGTCAGGTCGATTACGTAGTCGATTACCTCCTGATTGCTCGTGTTTAGCCGCGGCATAGACGGTGCAACGTTTCCGAAACTATCATAGTCTTTTCGCTCTTCATTGACGGGGAAGCTTCTGATATGGAACCAATCCTTGTATTTTGACTTCTCCTGATTGCGAACCACATCCTGAAAGAGCTCATTTGCGTAACTGCAGTGGTTGAAGACTCCATCAAGTACGACTTTCATGCCTCTTGCATGAGCTTCTTCGACCAGCTCTTTCAGGTCGTGCAGGGTTCCGAAACGACTGTCAATACGAAAGTAATCAGTGACGTCATACTTGTGATAGGACTCAGCAGCGAAAATTGGATTCAAGTAGAGAACTTTCGCCCCAAGATTCGAAATATAATCCAGTTTCTCTGTTACACCAGCAAGATCACCTCCGTAGTAGGTATCTTTGCGGACTAGTCCCCTGAACCCGCCACAATTAAGCATTTCCTTTTCTGGCAGCATGTTCCAGCTTCTCAGGTCAGGATAATCCGGTGCTCGATCACTTCTGAAGAATCTGTCTACGAATACTTGGTAGATGACCTCTCCTTGTGCCCACTTCGGAAGATGAAATATGTCATCTTCGTTGATGCAAGGATAGTAGAAGAAGTCTTCATCTGCAGGAGCCTTCATGAATCCTTCCGAAGTGAAGAAGATATTCTCGCCCTTAGAAAAGATTTGGAAGCAATACTTAAAGCGTCTCTCTTGTATGTGAAGGGATGCTTCAAAAAGATCACAGTAACGGGCAGAAAGCACTTTGGACATGACAGCTTTTTTAGAATTGCTGCTGTGGTCATAGAGGTTCTTGTAATGAATGACGATCTTGTCTACATCGTTCTTCTTGGTCTTGAGCCTTACGATAAGGGTATCATTGTTTACCGGATATGCGTAACTGTGCTCAGAAATATGATAGATTGCTGATTTCTCCATGGCAAAACTCCTTTCATATGATGCGGAGGCACTAGCCCTTTTCACTGATAGCTGAGAGGCCTCCAACGAAATATCTCTGTAAAGTGTAAAAGAGTACAATCATCGGGATGCTTCCTAGAACGGCTCCTGCACAATAAAGGCTCCAGTTAACACCGAACTGCCCAACGATCATACTCTGAAGACCAACGGCAAGAGGCATTGCTTGAAGATCGCGGGCCATCACTGTGCTTGCTATGACGTACTCGTTGTAGGCAATCACAAAACTCTGCATTGCAACAACAGCGACAATTGGTTTCGCCAGAGGCAGCGTTATGCGAAAAAGAATCTGGAGTTTGTTGGCACCATCTATCATTGCGGCTTCATCAAGAGAAAAGGGGATTGAATCAAAGTAACCTTTCGCTAGGATCACAAGACCTGCAGAAGCAAAAGCAGAGTTTACAAGAATGAGCCCTTCAAGCCTGTTAAGTAGACCAAGAGAGACAAAGATTCGAAATATTGAAACCATTGATAGAGACAGCGGGAAGATCTGGATAATCAGCAGAGCCCTGAAGAGTTGGTTCTTTCCACGAAATCTCAGTCTGGAGAAACAATATACGGAGATAGAAACGATGATTACCGCAACGAACATTGTTGCTGTAGCGAGTAGAAGAGAGTTCAGGATCCAGTTCAAAAAATATGTATCTCCGAAGAGGCGAGCGTAGTTCTCGAGAGTAAATTCTCTGACAAAAAGTGCGCTGGTATCAATCACATTCTTGCCAAATGATATCAGAATGACATACAAAAAGGGAACCACCGTAATCAAAGCCAAAGTAAGAAGAATGACATGAACTATGACTTTGCTGATGCCTTTCTTGCTAATCTCCACACAATTCACTCCTTCTCATTGGCAAGATGTTAAGGATTCTGCACTTGATCAGCGCAACTCATTTACCTTTCTAGTTGAACTGGCCATAGACACAAAGGCCAGTAGACCAACAAAACAGAATATAATAACCGAATATGCTGCAGCCATCGAATACCTCTTTGTGTTAAACGCAGTATTAAAGACGTATGTAATTAGTAGATCTGTCGCTCCAGGGGCACCCAGTTTGTCTGCGGGCGGACCTCCCTCTGTCAGAAGATAGACGCCGAACTGGTTGAACTGCATAATGAATGCCATGATTAGCATCGGGAAAATCGCTCTGTAAACCATCGGCAGGGTGATTCTAAAAAACAGCCATGCTCTTGATGCACCTGCTATTTTGGCAACATCGTAGTAATCCTTGGGGATGGACTTGAGGATTCCAGAAGCAACGACCATGAAGTATGGAAAAGAAAACCACGTCATCACCAGAATTGTGCTAACCCTTGCTGCCAAGGGATTGGACAACCAAGAAACGGAAGGAACTCCAACAAATGCTAACAGCTGGTTAACTAGGCCATTTTCGTCAAGAAACCCGCGCCATGTGAGCAATGTTATTACGCTGGGTACAACCCAAGGTAGTATGAACACTACTCTGTAGATTTTGGATACTCTTATACCGACTTTCTCAAGAATCGTTGCTAAGGCTGTGCCCGCAAGAAAAGAGAGCGAAACAACTGAAATGGCGAAAGAAACGGTCCAGACAAACATGGAAACCAAACCATCTATCCCTTTCGTAAAGATCTCACGATAATTAGCTGTGCCCACAAATACGTAATCTCTTAGTCTTATACCGCTGTAATTGGTAAGCGAGAGGTATATGTTGTGAAAAACCGGAAAAACATAGAAGGTGATCACTAGAAAAAAGAGCGGGAAAAGTAAGATCCAGCCCAGAAGAGACTCTCTTTTGCTCAACCTGCCGCCGAAGTATTCTGTTGCAGAGGCTTTTCTTCCTCTAGCTGCACGTATGGCAAGGAAAGCTATCACGGCGATCAAGGCGGTTAGTATCACGTAGTCACTCCATGAAAACGCCGCTTGATCGGGTATCTGGTTGATCAGGGCAACATCGTTTCGAATCGCGTCTGCTAGTTCTCCCAGCATTTCTTGAGCATCAACTTCTCTTCCGTGTCGGTCACCAAAGAAAATCGTCCTAAAAGCTGTGGTTGTGTAGTTGTACCATATTGGGCCTTCAGGAATATTTGGAAAAGGCGAACAGAATGATCCGATTTCGCTTAGAGAGGAGAGCACCGGATCGTCCCTTATATAGGGGCTTTGTATCACTGAAATATTTGCAGGATTTCTCTCGCCAGTCTTTGCTAGACCTCTGTTTCCTGCTTCAATCAGGAACTGCTGGTGCTCGTCCTGAAGAATGAACAGAAGAAACGCCAGCGAAGCGTCAAAGTCCCTCGTAAATCGGTTTATGACAAAACCCTGAACAGTTGCAAGAGGTTGTGATATCCGACCGTCTCGTCCTTTCGGCAACTTGGCGATTGCGTAGTTAACGCCCATAGACTGATAGATTGATGCATCCCACAGACCGTAAAGGATCATTGCCACTCTGCCTTTGGCGAATTCAGCAGAAATATGACTCTCTGTGGCATTTGGGTTGGTAAGAGTCAATCCTTTGGCCTGTAGTTCTTTCATCTTGTTCACGTATTCGAGCATTCCTTCGTTGTCAAGACCAACGTCGTAGGAATTGTATGTACCACATCGCAACTGACCGAAATAGTAGCCGCCAAACTCTTTGATAATTGGGTAGTTAAACCACATATCCTTGGGATTAAGCAGGGTCCCTCTCTGAACAATCCTTCCGTCTCCATCACGTATGGTAAGTTTTTCGGCTGTTTGGAAGAACTCATCCCAGGTTCTTGGTAACTCGTCCATTGTAATCAGATCAGAGTTATAGACAAGACCTGACGTATCGACTGAGTAACCAACACCGTAGAGTTCGCCTTTGTAGGTAAAAGCATCAAAAGCAGCATTAACGAATCTTGATCTTGTGTCATTGTCAAGATCGAGCGGAGAGAGAAATCCAGATCTGACAAGATTTCCGATGTCAGGAGCCTGCATGAAAACAAGGTCAGGGCGTTCAGGCAGTTCGGCATTATTTGCAAAATCTCTGGGAGCGTCGAAGATCGATCTTCTGCTAATCACCTCGACAGCGATGCCGGTTTGCGCGGTGAACTCCTCAGCAATGGTACGCATTGCTTGGTTTTCTTGCTCAATATGACTGAACCATATACGAACGATCCTTTCATCGCTCGAATTCTCGACGTCGATAGCCGCAACGGCAGTCAAACCAATCGCTATGACAAGAATGATTAAAAACGCCCGGATGAAAGCCATCTCACACTTCCCATGCAAGCTCACGCGGAATTGACTTCAACTAAACCTTCCCTGGAGCAGCTCAAACTCTGCTACCATTTTCTCTGCTTCTTCGGTTGTGTTTACCGGAAGACAAATGGACACGTTTCCTTGCATCATCTCAGGAAAGTTTTGCTCTATCTCCAGAAACTCGCTGCAATCAATCGCAAGACAAACTCCTCGCGCATCTTTGATCAAGGTCTCAATATTATCTATTGGACGGGGCTGATTAGGGTCAGTGGCTATCCAAAGGCTTGCGACATTATCAAGTGAGCATATTTCTTTAACCAAATAGAGTGCTCTTGAATGTGAATGCATGTGCCCAACTCCAAAGTGATCGATTACTTTTTGTGTATAAGGAGCACAGTATTCCCTATAAAGTTTCGGAGATATCATGCAAGCAATATCTTCAGACATGTAGATGCAACCATCAAGAAACCACATGCCATACCGAGAGCCCTTGAGGTATTTCCTTGCCAGAGCGTATATGTCCTCAGCAAAAGTTATGGTAGCTTCTGAGCAATAGTCAAGCAGTGAACGTAATTCATCGGGATATTCATAGAAATCTGTGTAGATAGCTTCTCCTCTCAAGGCTCCAGCCAAATCCAGAGGCGAGTAAAAACCTCTGAGAAACGGTATCCCAGATTCTGAAGAAAGCTTGAGTATTTCCTCGCAGATATCAAGAAAGTTTTTGTACCAAAAAGCGGTTCCCAACTTAGGAAGCTTTCGGTAGTCTGAAATCTCCTGAAGGATTGGTCTGAACCAGCTGGTATCTTTGTGAAACTCAATCTCTCCTCCTATAAATGCTGCATAGTCCGCTATTCCAAGATTAGGGGCAACAGAAGGTATCATGTTGTCGTCAACGTTTCGTCTCACTTCAAAGGAATGGCTAAGAAGCCTGCAGAGCTCTTCAGCATAATCCCGCTTCTTATCCTTGTAGTTATATTTTGTCAAATCCATCGCTGAAAATGGCTCCAAGTCAGATTGTGACAGTGTTCTTAGAGTGACGTTGCCGCCTTTGTGTTTTAGCGCATCATTATAGGTCTTCTCCATAATTCCTATAGTCTTATGAATGTCTGGCTTATACTGATCAAGACTTCTGAACAATTCTCCCACTCCTTCGTGTTTATGTTCGCTTACTCATCAATTCTCCTAGGCAAATTTCGAGGCAGTCCGATTGATTTGAAGAACTCCTGAATCTTGATGTAGTATTCCTGAACATCAATGGAATCTTTCATGTCTACCGCGCTTCTTAACGTATGCAGAAGTATTATGTCCAGCAGCATCTGGTCGATCCCCAACTCGACTAACATGGGATTCTTCGTAGTAATGCCGATTTCACTGATCTCCTTGTTTCCTTCACCCATAATTACCGAGCTTCTGTCAAAGACAGCAATTATCCTTCGTCTTGGGAAGTTCTTGTTGGCGTTCAGCATGTTGTAGGTGAACTGTATTCCAAAACTGAAGGGCATCTTGCAAAATGAGAAGCTATAGATGTGAACACCTCTATCATTGGCTTCCTTGAGCTCTTTCTGAAAGAGCATGGCTTCCAGATCCCATATCGAAAGATAGATTTCCTCTTTTGCCTCTTTGATAGCATTCTTCATGAGAGAGTTAAGCTCATCATGATTAGAGATATTGAGCACATAGTCCTCGTCACTGACAGATCGAGTAATGGTCGCAAGATTCTTCTCGAGCTGTTCCAGCTTATCAGCATGTTCTCGCTTCATTGAGGCGACTAGTTTTTTGTAATTCACAGCCGAATATAGTTTCGGATTGCCCTCAATCACGTGAATAGTGCCTTTGCGCTCCAGTCTTCTCAGAATGTCGTAGACCATCGTTCTGGTCACCTTGGCAGCCTTGGCAACCTGATATCCAGTCATCGGACTGTTCTTATGAAGAGCGATGTAACATTTCGCTTCATTTTGAGAAAAGCCGAATTCACGAAGCAGTTTGAACTCATCCATCAAAACTCACCATCCACAGAAACTCCAGAAACACACGATAGTAGTAATAGCACTTACAACTATTATGATAGCATCGCGATGAGAAATAGCAGAATCCGAAACCAGGTAATGAGAGGTTCTCTAAAGCAGTTAGAAAGATTTAGTAAGAGAAATCGACAAGAGCCGCATCCAAAAGTCGTATTTTGTGGTTTTGTACGCTCATGCGGAAAAGAATCAACCGAAGTTCTGCTGTACGACGAATGCATTGAGGCAATGTGTGGAAACTCGGCTGCTCACCGAGCATATTTGCGGAACAGCGTTTTTCGATTATCGTTCTTCTTCTAAGTGGTCTACTTTCAGTTTACCGTTTATAAAGGGCGCAACACTTCATGTTTTCGCTGCTGCGAAGATACTGAGCTCCTCTTAAATCTGCTGGCTTTTTTCACTCACGACCCTGCATCTTCAGATACTATTCCTCCGGTTTTTCCCACAAGTACGTACAAAAAAACCAGGGGACACTATTCGTTGATAGCAGCAATGTCTGTGCAAAACTTGGTCTAGATTTTGGGTGTTTCCGATACCCAAAAAGTGGACCACTAACTGGATAAACCAGCTGATGTCTGATAGCGCATTGCTAATAGCACGCAGATTCAGTGCGATCGTTTTCAGTTCCTGGTTCTCAGTTCTCAGTAATCAACAATAGACAACTCATCGCATTTCCACAAATTCGCCATTCGCAGATCTATGCTCTTGTCGGACTTTTCGAACGGCCTCTTCGTGTCCTCGCCGGGAGTCAGAATTCTCCCACAGCGGGACTCTCGTGTTTTGCTCTCGGAGAAAATCATCTCTCCCTATCTTGACCGGTCTTGCTCTGCTGAGGCGGATTCAGGGCATGCTATAATTGTCTAGGAAGGCTTTACAGAAAGAAAAGCGGGTGATTCTATGGATAACGAAATCATCTTCATAATAGAAGAAGATTCTCTATC
>LDZU01000112.1_pt1 | contig 14228 bp, 11 predicted proteins | sample 615531 | NCBI WGS metagenome assembly LDZU01 (sample SAMN03408293, study PRJNA278302) | terrestrial metagenome | isolation source: oil reservoir sample SB2 | place: USA: Alaska, North Slope, Schrader Bluff formation | collected 2011-09 | reverse complement strand
ACTTCGCGCGGCAGTTCGGGCCAGGTCTGGCGAATGATGGTGGAGACTTCGAAGCGGGCCACATCGATGGGAGTATGTTTATCCAGTTCAATGGTGATATTTCCCCAGCCGTTGCCAGAGGTAGAATTGATATTTTTGATTCCCTGAACGCGTGCCAGCATCGACTCCAGCCGCGATGTAGCCTCCATCTCCACTACACGAGCCCCATACTGGGGCATATTGAAATGCACCGTGATGCTCGGCAGGGTGCGTGAGGGAGCCAGTTTCACGGATAATAACGGGATAAGTGCCACACCCACGATTGCCAGGCAGACAAACGCGATGATGACCGTGAAGGAGGGTATATGTTTTTTCTCAGCCAAATCGATGATATTTATGGTGTTATTATTTACCCGTCAGGTTCCAGTCGAAGGTCGCCGCAATGGGTGTCCGTTTCTCAAAATCGTACAGGGTGAGTTTGCGTATCTTAAAATAGCTCTGCCAGTAATTTTTCAGTGCCAGGATATAGTTTCGTTGCGCTTCCTGTCTGCGGTTGGTGGAAAGTGTGAGGCTGTTGATGTCGGCTTTCCCGATGATAAACCGCTCCCGTGTCTGATCGTATGCCAGCTTGGCCAGTTCCATTGCCTCTTCCGCGCTGCGAATGAGTTGTTGTTGGATGGTAAAATCGCCTACGGTCATGATCACGTCTTCCTCCAGTCGTATTTCATTTTCGCGGGAGGTCAGGCGGGTGATGTTGAGGTTGCTTTTTGCCATGTTGAGTCGTCCTCTTCTCACCCCCCAATCCACCAGAGGGATGGATAAGGTGAGGGAAACGATATCCTGTTGAAGAGGGTTGCGGTAAGCATTCCTGAATGATTCCGCCACCTGGTTGAATCCCACGCTGGCGGACAGTCCTGCATTGAATCGGGATTCAATTTTTGCCCTTTCCACCGTTTGCTCCGATTGCAAAATCTGCTGCTCCGAATCGAGGTAGCGCGGATTGTTTTCCCTGGCCAGCCTCAATGCTTCTTCTTCCGTAATGATGATGTCTTTGGGATAATCCGGCAGTTTCAGGGTGATGCGTGTCTCCTTCTCCAGGTTTAGGTAAGCTGCCAGTGCGAACATGCTTCTCTTGAGGTTTATCTCCGCATTCTGGAGGCTGTTTTGCGCGTTCACCTTGTCCAGTCTCAGGGTAAGCAGGTCGGCCTGCCCGATGGAGGCAATCTTGTATCTCTCCTCTCCAATGCGGTAGAGCGTATCTGAACTGGCCATATTTTCCACGGCCAGCTCATATTCGGCCTGTGCCATGGCCAGATCGAAAAAGTAGTCCGATGCTGTTTCGGCAGTCTGCTCCAGTTGGTAAATCAATTCTTTCTGTGCTTTCTCGTATTTCACGGGGGCGATCTTCTTTTCCCATTTAAAAGGATTGAAACCAATGAGCTCCTGTCGGTAGCCAATGCGGATAGGGACACTGGAAAACTGGCTGTAGCTCTGCTCGCCGAAGTTGCGGATATAACCCAGTTCTGAATCCACAAAGAATGTACCGCCCGTAATGTCGAGGTTTTGTTGAGCCGCCAGGTTACCGAAACTGTAGAATGATTGTTGCCGGCGGTAGACGTCGATATTCTGATCGGAGTCATACCTGCGGGTATAATCCCTGTTATAGCTGACGGGAGTCAGGTAGAGCGAGAGGGAAGGCAGCCTGTCCGCCTTGAATGAGCGGTATTCCCAATAACTTGCCATGTAACTGTTCTTCGCGCGGAATGCCGACAGCGAGCTGTCGTTCGCAAGCTGCACCGTCGTCTCCAGGTCTAACTCAATCTGTGTCTGCTGGGCGAGAACGCAGTGTGAGAAGAAAACTCCTGCACACAGCATCATATATTTCAGAATGGAATGTTTCATTTTTTTATTGAGAATTAAAAGCCAAGAATTTTTTCACTTTTCACTTTTCCGATAGATTACCCAATAGAGCAACGGAATCAGGAATATGCTCACAACAGTCCCGATGGTCATTGCGCTGATCATGGCAATGGCAAGCGGTTTCTGCAGTTCCGATCCGATATCGAAAGTAAAGAGGATGGGGATCATCGAAAACAGCGATGTGAGTGCCGTCATGATAATGGCTCTCAATCTCCTTACTCCGCCGGTATGAATTGCTTCCATCAATGGCATTCCTCCCTTCCGCAACTCATTGATCAGGTCTATTTTCAGGATGGAATCGGTTAGGATTACCCCGATGGTCACCACGATTCCGATGGCGCTCATCAGGTTCAGGGTATGCCCCGTGAGCCAGAGGACGATAAGGGCAAAAGCAATATCGATGGGAATTTCAGCCAATACGATCAGCGGTTGCAGGAAGTTTTCGAACTGGGAAGTCAGGATAAAATACATCAACAAAACAGATACCAGCAAGATGATCACCAGTTCGTTCAGCATTTGCCTATTGGAAAAGAAACTGCCGGCGAAGGCCACATCCCACACATCCCCCTGCCGGATGGTCTCACGGGCTTTTTCCATCAGCACTTCCGGTTGGTGGGGTTGGTAATAGTAAAGCGGAATGAATTCCCCGTTCTTCCCTGCAATGATGGTTTTGATGTCCTCGCCGGGGGTGAGGCTGACCAGGGCTGACAGCGGCACACGGATGGCCTGCGACCCGTCGGCCGGGTACCCATATACCAGTGTCTGCTGCAGGACATCCTGAATGGATTGCTCTCTGCCTGCAATGGAGATGGGAAGATACTGCTGGAAGGAGCGCAATACGGTTACCTGGTTATCCCTGAATGCCGTTTTCAATGTTTGCGACACCTCCTGCCGGGAAACGCCATAGAGCAGGAGTTTTTCCCTGTCCGGAACAATTACATATTGTTGTTCAAAAGGGATTCCTTCTGCCTGTTCACCTGTGTATGCCGCCAAATCCGATTCAACTTTTCGGATAGCTGCCGGGGCGGGTATCTCTTCCCTGTTTTTCGGATAAAGTTGTACAATCAATTCGGCTTCACCGGTCTCGAAAATCTTCTCGAAAATATTTTCCGGAGGGGAAAAGGTGACTACGGCATCCGGATAATGGAGACGAATCCAATCTGATATATGTGTTTCGAGTGATGCGATCCCGGCGGGTTTATCGGTTTTCAGGTACAACTGGGCCTCGGTAACGGTCAGATCGTTGTCCTTGTCCAGCAGGTACTGTCGTTGCCCCACGTAGGCGGCATTCTCTACCGCCAGCTCTTTTGTTGTCTGGAGTAGTTTGGATATCCGCTGTGCATTCTCATCCACATGGATATTCTCGTTCCACTCTACGGTGACAACGCTTTCCACATAACTGATATTGGGCATGCTTGTCTTGGGCATCACGTTGAAAAGGAATGCGCAGAGGGGAACGGCAATGATTAATAACGCGATGAAGAAAGCCTTATGGTTGAATACATACCGGATGCCCTTATCATAAGAAGGAAAGATGACCCGGTCAATTTTTTTCTGGACGGCAGCAAAGAAACCTTCTGTTTTTTTGTCTGCAAATTTGCTGCCGTATGCAATTTTATAAAGCACCGGAAGCAGGATGATGCCCGTGAGGTAGGAGACAAACATGCCGTCGGTTACGGCAAAAGCTTCAGCGTAGAAGATTGCCCCGGCGATGCCGCTCATGAAGACAAGCGGTACAAATACGGAGATAGTGGTCAGCGTGGAGCTGAAGATCGGCATGATCACCTCTTTGGTGCCTTTCTCGCATGCATCGTCCAGTGTATAGCCCTGTTTCCGGTACTGGGTAATGACATCGGTGACCACGATGGAACTGTCGATCATGTTTCCCAGGGCAAGGATCAGTCCTGCCAGGGTGATGATGTTCATCGACTGGCCAAAGAGGAAGAAAAAGATAAAGGTGGTGATCAGTGCGGTGGTCATGCTGATGCCGATAATCAACGGTGATTTGCCGTCGCCGAGGAACAACAGGGCGACAAAGAAAACAAGGATAAAACCGATGATGAGGTTCTGCTGGAGGTTTGAAATGGTATAGTCGAGCAGTTCGGTCTGATTCCGGTTCACCGTGAACTTCACCTCCGGATAACTCCGTTCGAGGTCATCCAGTGTTTTGTTCAGCGATTTGCGCAGGTTCTTCATGGTTTCATCAGCCTGCTTGATCACACCCATGGTGACAGCCCTTTTCCCGTTGATGAACGACATTCCCGATTCGGGTTGCTTTACTACATCAATCCGGGCCAGGTCTTTTAGCCGAAAGAGTCGCCCTTCCTTCTCCAGGAAGATATTCCGCACATCTTCGGGCGTGCGCAGCAGGGAGGAAAACTTGATGTTGTATTCGTAATAACCGTCGCGTACAATCATGCTGCCCGGTTCAATGTTATTGGCCGAAAGCACGTTCTCTATCTCGTCCAGGGTGATCGATGCCGACCCGAGCAGGGCAGGGTCGAGGACAATCTGCAGGTGTTTGTACATCAGCCCCGTCATATCAGCCATGGCCACTTCGGGCAGTTGTTCGATGCGCCGTTTCACCACGTTGTCGGCAAACTCCGACAGGTCGAGGAATTGCTGTTCATCAGTGGTGGCGTAGGGGGTATCGTTTTTCAGGGTAAGGTTCAGGTAGAATACAGGCAGGTCGGTCGCGCTGGCCTTGATCACCCGTGGTCGCCGTGTATCACGGGGAAGGCTGTTCATGGCAGCATCAATCTTTTCGTTCACCTCAATGAACGCCAGATCGATATCGGTTCCGTAATCAAATTTCAGGCGGATGATGGCCGATCCGTCGCGTGTTTCGCTTTGGATATCCCGCAGTTTGCCCACCTGCATCAGCTGCCTGCGGATGGGGTTTACTACCGTATTCTCCAGTTCCCGGGCCGAAGTATTGTCGCCCGACACCTGCACGGTGATCTCCGGGATGGCGATATCGGGCAGCAGCGATACAGGCAGCGTGTTATAGGTGATGATCCCCAGAATCACGCAGGCCAGGAACAGCATGATTACCGACACCGGGCGTTGCAATATGGCTTTGATCATTTGGAACTGTTTTCTATTGTTACCACCGATGATTCATGTGCCAGGTTGATATTGCCACTGATAATGACCTCATCACCCTCCTTCAGTGTTTCACTTGTAATGGTGTAGGAATTGGCATTCTCCAATCCTGTTTGCACATAATTCCATATGGCTTTTCCATCCTCTAAAGTGAAGACCACCTCTTTACCCGTGCGCAGAACGACAGCGCTTTTGGGCACGACCCACTGCTTGCCCAGTGAGCGGAAGATGCTCACCCGCACATTCATACCTTCCACCATCTGCTCATGGTATCCTATTGAGGCTTTTACCTGCACCATCCCATTCTTGTCCACCCAAGGATTGATCTCCGAAACACGCCCTTCCACTTCCACTCCGGGCAGAGAAAAAGGTGTCACCTTTATTTTATCACCGGTGCGTATCATCGCCAGTTCGTTTTCCAGCACTGTGAAGGTGACTTCCAGGCTGCGGGTGTCGATGATGTGGCAGAAGATCTCGGAAGGGGAGGAGAGCGTATTGGGTTTGGCGAACAGGTTGGCAACCACGCCGCTGATGGGGGCTGTGAGTGTTGCTTTTTCCAGGTTATAGAGCGCCATATCATATTGTGTTTGCGCTGTGTTGAAACCACTTTTCACTTTGGCCAGTTCCATCACTTCCTCAGGGATGGCTTTCGGGTTATCGGGCTTGTACCCCTGACCGATCAGCACATCCTGGTACTCCAGCTTACTTCTGTCGAGGGCGTCTTTCGCCTGATTCAAAGCGTTGGTAAGAGAATAGGTATCGAGCATGGCAATACGCTGCCCCTTGTTCACCCTTGAACCGTTTTTGACATATATATCGGAGATCATTTCGGAAGTCAGAAACTTGAGTTCCGCCATATTTCCTGCCGATATCTTGCCGTTGCTGACCAGTTCGTGTTCAAAATCTGTGGCCGTCAGCTTCATGACGGTTACTTCTGCCGGCCTGTCGGGAAGAAGCTGTTGAACGGTTGTTTCATTCGTCTCTTTTTTATCCGCATTACATGCAGATAACAGGGTACAGCTTAGTATGAGGATAAAAATGCAATTGTGCTTCATTGCTTCTGAGAATTGTTAGATGGGTTTACTCGGACAAAGTAATATATTTTTTTTGTTTGTACCCATTGGATTTCAAATTTTTAGTTTATACTTATCACCTGTTTTCATTTATAAATGTATTTCTATAAATGGCTCATTCGTTTTAAAAAAACTGCACCAACGTATAAAATTGCAAGTATATGTATTTTTCTCATGATTGAATCTTTCCTGACTTGTCCCTTTTAGTGCTGTGAAAATAATTTTTGTAATATCTCTTTCATTTTAACTTTTGGTTCAGCTTTCATGATTACCACCTTGTTGGTAATTTGATTCAAGAGTTGCCTATCGACTATCTTCTTCGATTCATCTATAAATCTTTTGATAGAAACACCTGTTTGCAATTCAATATGATTTGATACAACCAAGGCCACAAAGCAAATCAGCATGTGCAGCTGCATCGGTTGTTCTTTAAAATGAAATATTTGCCTTGTCTGAAGATCGTTTTTTGAAATTCTAAAAGCCTGCTCGATTTTTTAGAGTTCGTGGTAACGTTCTATTATGGTTTTGTTGTCTGCCACAGATTCTTCCAGGTTGGTGTAGTATCCTTTGATTCCAAGGATCTTCCTGGTTTTTTCAATCAGCTTTTCGTTTAATATGATTTTTTGGTTTTTGGGTTGAATGAACTTTAGCTTTTTGTTTTTCGAAGGTTACTCAATGACCTTCCTCGCTTTTTCTATTTGATCGTTCATCTCGTGGAGCTCTTTTCGGTATCGGGCAGAGGAATAACTGCAAATTAGGGAAAAGAAGAACGGGAATTAAATGAATAACATTCTATCCGTTCTTTTTTAGTCAATTACCAATTTGGTTCCCGACAATATGAATACCAACCGTAGCAATAGCATCCGGATCCATCGTCTATACATGGGGCAGGACACGTCTTCTCCTCACTTTGAGCCAATGCTTCTACATTAGCCAAGGCCAAATCCGGTAGATTGGCATCACTTTTCATACTCTGATTCACTCCGTAGCCTGTGGCTACCAGCAGTGCAAGGGCGAACAGCCCGGATAAAACTTTTTTTTTCATTGAACAGAAATTTAAATTAATAATATGATTACTTATAGTTCCTTCCTCAGAAGGAGTTTTTTCGTTTTCAATGAGTTATTTTTGTTAGTATACAAAAGTGGCAAAATTCATTATGAAGAGCAATTTTTTTAACTCACTAATAACTCACTTTTTTTAATCTGCCTATGATCAACGCTTTGATTGGATATCAATCTATACTTTTCATAAAGCGTTTCCATTTGAAGTTATTTGTATGAGGATCTACCGATTTCCAAATCAGCCATGCTTTTCCTACAATCAGATCATCGGGAAGCAATCCCCAGTAGCGGGAGTCCTGCGAATTTTCCACTTTATCTCCTCCCATAAAATAATAACTGTGGGAGAACATATAGTTCAGTAAAGGCTTTCCGTTATCCCGCAACGTATCATTCTCAAACGAAAGGGGATAGCCTTGTTCCCACTCGATGATCTTTCTGTAGAGCAATGCGTTTGTCCTGTTCAATATAATACTGTCACCTTTCCGGGGTATATAGAGAGGCCCGAAATTCTTGATATTCCAGTTCAGGATGGAGTCCCAAGGAAAAGTACGGTATACGCCTTCCGGCAATAACTCTATCGGTTTATCACTCAACGCCAGTTGCTCCGGGTAATTTCCCAGCCGTTTAGCCGTATCGGAGTTCACGGTATAGATACCGCTCACAATACGCAAGGTATCGCCCGGAACGCCGATACAGCGTTTGATATAGTATTTCGACATATCCATCTCGATCTTATTCCATGTGTTGGGGTGGGGGATATGGAATACAACGACGTCGTTATTTTTAACACGTGTGTAACCCGGCATCCGTTTAATTTTCACCTGTTCTCCTTCCACTGCGTCGAACAGATTGAACAACCGGGCGCCGTAAGCCAATTTATTTACCAACACATAATCACCCGGTACAATGGTCGGTTCCATGGAATCGGTGGGTATTTTGTAGGAGCCGAAAACAAAAATGCGGAGCGCAATAAAGCCAAAGAAAACGATAGAGGTATAGTAAAACAGATTTAGCAGGATGTGCCCTGTTTTGTGTATAATTTTTTTTACGCTATTCATATGTCACTCCTTTCTCTTTCAGTATTTTTCTTACTTCATTGCGCATTTCATTGATGGCCATGGAATGTACTTTTGGTTCTTTCTCCAGTACGGCTTTTGCCGCATGAAACATCTTTTCGGGTTGATAATTGGCGGAGTCGGCATACAATTTTGTCAGTAAATAGTAGGGATAAATGCGTTCGGGTAGCAGCCATATGGAATTCAGATAGCAATATTCTGCTTTACGATATTCTCCCATTTCGTGGTAATTGCGTCCTTTCACATTGTAGAACATCGGGTCACAGCTTTTTTCAAGTCCCCGGGCAAAGATACTGTCCGCTTTTTCCCGTTGTCCGCTGGCGTTCAGTATCATTCCATATTCAAAAAGGAATTTCGGTTCGTGATTCAGCCGCGGGTAAAGTTTCGTGTAATCGTCCGTCACGCTTTCGTATGCTTTCATGGTGTATAAAGGTTGCAGTTTTTTCCATTCTTTTTTAGCCTGAAAAAATGTCTTCTGCCGGGAAGCAAACAGAATGGAAACGAAACACAAAATTCCCAACAATAATATGGAAAGGACTGTTTTTTGCAGATCATACCGATATGTCCGGGCAGTTTTATTACCAGATCCAGTTGTGCAAACGGTGCCCAACAATACCCAGACAACTGGGAATTGCCACAATTGATAGGGATAGGAGGCAAAAGCGAATACAGATAGGCCGACGAAACTACCTGCCGCTCCAATCTGTTTGCCCTGAATGCCTGCTTTGATAATCAGAAATGAAAGTAAAAGAAACAAGATGATACCGAACAATCCCTCTTCCAGAAATATCTGCAAATATTCATTGAAGGCATATTCCGGGCTTCCCGCCACTAATTTCTCTGTTTCGGAACCATTGTCTTTTTTGAAATATTCGATTTGCGCTTTTGCATAAGCAGCAGGAAAACCACCCAGTCCGGTTCCTTTCATGGGGGAATCCTGTATGGCCAAAGATGTGATCTTCCACATAAACAGGCGTCCGTCGGCTGAATCTTTTTTCAGGTGATAAATGCCGTAACCGCTTATGATCAGGAGTGCGCATAGCAGGAGAGAATAAAAAACGCGTTGTTTTTGATGCCGTTTCCAAAATTGGCGTAACTTAACAGTGATGCGTTTATCTAAGAGCAATACGACCGCACATCCCGCTATGGCCGCTATCCAAGCCGTGCGGCTCAGGGTTGCCGGAAACACCATCAAAGAGACAGCTCCGGCGAAAAGGAAAAGATAAGCAACCCATTTGTTTTTATATCTGTAAACTAACCAATAGTACAAGGTTAAAGGGAACATCAATGCGATAAATCCGCCATAGGGACCGGGATTAAGAAATGATCCGGTAGTTTTAAAGAGGACATGTTTTGCCGGTAAATAATCATACAACTGGCCCAATCCCCATAAGGCTTCAACCAGTCCCCAAACCATCAGTCCGATCAGTACAAACGATTTAGATTTTGGGAAAAACCGGTAGGTAATTTTTAAGATAAACCAAAGAAGCACTGTTTGAATAAAAAACAGGAAAGACTCAGGGGACAGATTTTTTCCATATTGATAAGTCGCAAATACTATACCTGCAAATAACAGGATTGTTATATCACTGACTATAGATCTATTTATATTTTCCTTTGGATGCATGTTTCTCCTGCTTTTCCCCGGAAAAAGTACTGAAAATTATCATTATAATTTTGTTTCTTTTCCTATTAGTCCACTTCAAGATATCAATCGCCGTTGAATCAAGTAACTCATCATTCAGAATTGGCATCGATGAATGCATAGTAGATATTGAAAACAATTAAAAAGAAACAGATTATAGATCAATTTCAAATTCTACCAAGGTAGGTTCCGGTAAGTAGGATATAGCATAAATCTTTTTATTGTCCGGATCAATTGCGATGTTATGAACAGGAACATCCAGGTGATGGCGTACAATTGGGGCCCCTTTTTGCTGTAAATTGGGGATAATATTATGCTTTTTAATCAAGTATGTTATTCATTTCTAAATACCCGAATTGGATTACATCTTCAAAATTGAATATTAACCTGTCATATTGTTTATCATAGCAGAAATCGGAAATTCTATATCCTATATCCAATGTTTTTATGTAATCGCCATTGATATTAAAAATTATTAATTTGTTGGGATAATATTCTTCTGTCATCCTATTTCCACCAGAGTAGGAGGCTATTATTTTATCTCCCCGTAAAACAATATCTCCAAAATGCTGAAGTCGGGATTCATCCCTATTATTCCAGTTGCTTCCATATATATTGTATTTAAGATTCCCATCTAAGTCCATAATCGTCATAAGGTCATGGTTACGGTAACATTCCACAAGCGTTTCATGTTCCATGGATACTGCTAATGAGATACGTTTTTTATCTACTTTGGGATGGGAGTATTTCATTTTTTTTACTTCGCCGGTTTGCATATTCCATTTTGCAGCAATTTCATTATGTCCCACATTCCCCGTAGGTTCTATAATTTTTGCATAAGAGAGGGTATCATTAATAAAAACATAACTATCGGGAAATTGTACATTATCGATCTCTTTTTTAATGACCGGAATATAATATGGATCGTTGAGGATACTGTCAATGAGATAGTTGAATATTTTTAATTTACCGTAGTCTGACACATACAACTCTTTTTTATCTTCAATCACTCCGATATATCCCATATTGGTAACCTCACCCGGACCTTGGCCTCTGGGTATGGCACTTGTTACATATGTATAATTATTTCTATCAAATAAGTGAATGAGCATATCGAGGGATTTATAGTCCATAATAATCAGGTAATTATCGGCAAGAAATAGTCTGGCAACGGAGCCGATCATCACGTCTTCTATTTCTATTTTCTGAACCCTTTCTTTCACATCTGTAATGTTGTTACGCTTATTTTGATATTTCTCTGTATCGGTACTTTTAGTGCAATTTAAAAGAATTGCACAAAAGCATAAAATTGCGAGCATATGTACTTTTCTCATGATTTTATTTTTGAAAACAGTAAAAGTAAATTCTTTACATAAGTAGAAGGATGGTTTGGAAATTTTCTTATAGCTGAAATCTAATAAGCTGTTCCGTATCATTACAGTAGGCATACAGATAGCTGTCATTTTCATCTATGGCTATGTTGCTTACAGCTGTATCCAAATTTAATAATTTAACCGCATTCCCGTCCCAATCGAAAACAAGAATTGTATTGGCAAGATATGCATCATATATATTGTCTCCAATCACTTTATTTGAGTAAAGAAAATATATATAATCCTGAGTGCAATATGAATCAATAAATTTCGTTTTTGAATGTCTGTTTATAGCTGCTGCAATTGAATTTTTACCATCACCTTCAGGTTTGTAATTTCCCAATTCTCCATAAAACTCATATATCTTATTTAAAGTATTATTTTGTGTAATTTCAACAATTTCAAGAACTTCTGAATCTTCACATGCAAAGAAAAATCTTTTGCCATCAGGTCTTACGGCCAAATCCCCTTGAAATGCCAGTGCTTTATGTGCATTGGTAAAGATTTCATCATTGGGAAATGTAGGATAGTCGAAATGATATGAGAGTACTTTCCCAGATTTATCCAATAACATATATCGTCCTTGTTCAAATAATCCAGTGGCGATGAAAAGCTCAGATGATATTGGTGTTAAGGTTATAATATTTTTCCCTTTTACAGAAAGTACTTCTGTAAGTACGGGATCGGTGAGATCTTCATAATTGATTGTGTATAATATACTTTTATTTGGCTCAAAAAAACTAATGGTATTTTTATCGACAATCGATGTAGTTGTAACCATTCCTAAAATCTCATCAGGACCCTGACCTAATTTCCCGAATTTGGACAGCATCACTTTTTTATTCAGATCTGTGATAGAAAATAAGAATGTATGATCTACATCATAGGCTATCAATTTGTTATTTACAATGTGAATTTTCCAAACCTGAGAAAAGTATGAAGTATCCGCAAGTTTTATAGGCGTGTGACTGATATTCTCAATCTGGTTGAAATTGTCTAAAATGTTTTTTTTATTCTCTTTGCATGAAAAGAAAATGAATAAACACAAAACCGGGAAAAGATAATTTTTCATATTTATATAAATTACTACAAGAATAGGGAATGCTAATACATGAAGCTAACATGCATTGAGTTAGCTTCATGTAAATTGGAAAAATTGATTACCAAATTCTACGCCCTAAATACATTGTTCCCATGTCTATTGTACATACATTTGCAGAAGTGTTATTACAAAGCCAGGGAAATTCCACTTCTACGGGAGCGGACGATGCCAATGCTTCTACATTCATTAATGCCAAATCTGAAAGACCGGCGTCACTTTTCATCCTTTGATTCACTCCATAGCCTGTGGCCACCAGCAGTGCAAGGGCAAAAATGCCCGATAGAATTTTTTTCTTCATACTAGCGAAATTAAATAGTTTTGTGCATTATTGCAACCGTAAATGTATCTGAACACTTTGTTTTGAGCATTTTTTTTACCTCACTAATAACTCACTTTTTATAATTCATTCATAATCAGGGTTGTTTTAATACCTTAATACCTTATTATTCCGTGAAATTATTTGATCCATCCGCTTTAACAGAGACTGCGTTTCAATGTCATAATACTTCATTATTCCGGTAAATAAATGGCCTGGATCCAGGGCTGTTATTTCCGCCCGGATTCTTTAATGTTTCAATGTACAACCAAATATCTCCCTTTTCAACTTGCTTTGTTGTAATGCTTTTAATATCTCTCGCTTTTATTGAGTCAATTTCATGAATTTGTATTTGCTTACCGTTAAGAAAAACTTTTTTAATCTTGTGCGTCAAATCGTTACCCAAAGCATCTGATAATATTGTCTTTGTTTTTTTCGTGGGTTCAGGAATATTCTTGTCGAAGTTCTTTTGACCAGCAATAACGGTCGAATCTTGATCATATTTACAAGCGGTTAGTTTCAGAGGGATGTTACATACTAACATCAAAGTAAAAATTAATGCAAATTGTTTCATATCTATGTCATTTAGGTTTTAAATTTCATAATGGAAGCTTCGCCTTCGTGTAAAACAATGCCGTAGATTATCCCATTGGATTCATCAATGGCAAAGGCAAGTACTTCATGGCTCAAATGAAAAGACTTTACGAAGTTACCATTCCATTCGAATACGAAAATATTTTTTCCCCATGATACTCTGCGATTATTTTCCGCAAAAGTTTTTCCCGAATAGAGCATATAGCAATACTTATCGGTGGCATAAGAACTTTTGTATCCCAACAAACAGTTGTCGTCAAGTTGTACCGTATTATCAAATTGTGCATGTACATCCCCTTTTCCGTATTTTTTCAATAGTTCTGTTTGTCCGTTCCGGATCTTATAAAATTCCAGATTATCGGAATAACTACTTCCCAGAGCAAAATACATTCCTCCAGACTGCGAGCACAGTTCACCCTGATGCAGAAAGAAGCGTGCATGAGCATTCTTAATTTCTTCTGAAGGATATGTGCCCGCATGGTTCATTAAATTACCCTCTCTATCGTAAAGGTGATATCGACCCTTTTCAAAGGGTCCGATACCGACCAATGCTCCTTCTGTTGCAACCACATTGGCTGGACGTTCACTGATGTGAACAGATTCTTCCAATGTTAATGATTTATCCGAAATATCGTAAACATTAAAGATGCCAGATTGTATTTGGAATACATATAATTTGTTATGAACAGGAGATAAGGAAAATCTTAGCGGTCCCGAAACTTCACCGGGGCCACTTCCTATCCGCAATATCCTATCGATGCATTGATTGTCTCGAACATCTAAGACGGTCAGTGTCTTCGAATCATAAGGGTCACAAATAAATAGCAACGTGTCATGGAAAAATAACCTGTATGGTTTGCCAATCAGGCAATCAACATTGATCAGTTCTCCCGAAACATACTTCATATCAGATAAAAAAACATTCTGTTTTTGCTTAGTGCAACTTATCTGGAAAATAATCAGTAGGATAATTATAAGTGAAC
>LDZU01000111.1_pt1 | contig 14242 bp, 10 predicted proteins | sample 615531 | NCBI WGS metagenome assembly LDZU01 (sample SAMN03408293, study PRJNA278302) | terrestrial metagenome | isolation source: oil reservoir sample SB2 | place: USA: Alaska, North Slope, Schrader Bluff formation | collected 2011-09 | reverse complement strand
TAATCAGGGGAGGTATCCCCTGAAACCCCCTCTATTATTAGTATTGAGTAATAGTATTGAGTATATAGTAAATTCTAATTAAGAAATAAAGAAAAATACTTTTTAAAGAAATACTATCTTGTTTTACCAACAAGATATTCAAGGGGGAATTCTTCCCCTTGAGAACCCCTGAATTAAAATCAAAATATATTGTTCCTTATTGAAGAAATAATACTTACCTGTCTGCGTGCGTACACGCACAAGCAGATATTATTTTACAGTATCAAAATTTCTTTGAAATTCCGATACTATAAAATATTCTTGACTGGATAGCTTACTTGCTATATAATAGCACTAATTGATGATTTGTCAACAGAGCATAAAATATTATCTAAAGAATCTTAACTTAAGGAGTAAAGACTAAAATGAATAGAGACCAAAAGCAATGTGGCTGTAATAGTAATAAATATAGTAATAGTAATAATATAAAGAGCTTGCATATAAAATGGCAAAGGCTGGTAGCTGAAGATGAAACCTGCCCCAGATGTGAATCTACCGAAAAGGAGCTTGATAAAGCAATAAATAAACTCCAGCATGCCCTTAGCCCACTGGGAATTAAAGTGACTCTGGAAAAAGAAGAGTTAAATATTTCAGAATTTAAGCAAGACCCCTTACAATCTAATCGTATCTGGTTTAACGAACAGCCAATAGAAAACTTCCTGAAAGGAAATGTGGGGCAAAGCCCCTGTTGTGAGGTGTGTGGTTCTACCGACTGCAGAACTGTAGAAATAGATGGACAAATATATGAAACAATACCTTCTGAGCTAATCATTCAGGCTGGACTAATTGCTGCCAACCAGATCTTAAGTACAAAAAAGACTGATTCTTGCTGTTAATATATTCAAGGGGAAAGATTCCCCTCTTTAGAGGGGTGTCCCGCAGGGATAGAATGTTTCCCCTGAGAACTCTCAAATTAACCTTAAAGTAATAGTTATCACCCTCACCTTCCCTCTCCCTTCTAAGGGAGAGGAATATGGTACTATAATGTATCCTTCTATCCCTTGAGAGGAGCGTAATGTGGTACTATATTTATCGCCCTCTCCTTTCCCTTGAGGGGAATGTTACCCACTCACTGGAGGGCTTTTTTAAAAGAATATTTATCACCCTCTCCTCTCTCCTCGCCCTTGAGGGGAGAGGGTTAGGGTGAGGGTGTTTTCTAGAATATATTATTACTTATGTAAAAAATAATTTTTAGATAGTATCAGGATTTCTTATAAATTTCCGATACTACCAGATAATGAACTTCTATTTTTCATTAAGGTAAATTTATCTATTCTTTAGGTGTGCTTAAATTTAATCATACTAAAATTGAAAATCAAATTTTAGATCCTCTTTAATTTCTCTGACCAAATTAGATTTATCAAAATTAGTATTGGCACAATATCTATAATGTGACTTTAATTAAATTTTGTCATATAATTTAATTAATTATTTTATAGTATCGGAATTTCAATAATTTCGATACTATAAAAAATCTTTTTTAAATAAGGAATAATATGTTCTAAATTAGATTTTAAGAAAGAGTATATAATTCCCATAATTTTTATACCTTAAGTAAAAAAAGGATTTATTATAAAAAACATTAAAGATAAGAAAGACAAGATAGGCAAGGGATTAATAAATATTGAGCGTGAGGTTAATTCAGGGGTTGTCAAGGGGAAGAATTCCCCTTGAATATCTTGAGTATTCCCCTGGAATATTTTAGAAAGGAAGGCTGAGGCTATTTAATTGAAAAATTTAAAATTTAGAATTAAACTTTTTGCCATCATTTTCATATCAGTATTAATATTTGGTACTATCGGTTTTTCAATAATAGAAAATATACCTCTAATTGAGTCTTTCTATTTCACTATAATTACTATTTCTACAGTAGGATATGGGGATATTCACCCGGTAACCAATAGTGGAAGGCTATTAGCAATTTTTGTTATTATCTTTGGAGTAGGTGCTTTCTTGGGTGCTATCGCCAATTCATTAGAAATGATGCTAAACATCAGAGAAAAAAAGCAAAGAAATAAAAAAATTAATATGATCATTGGTATTTTTTTTGATGAGATAGGTACTGAATTAATTTCCAGCTTCTCGAAATTTGACCATAATATTGATAAGATTAGAAAACAACTCGTTGTGAATAAGAATTATTCTGAACAAGGCCTTACTTTAATAAAAAAAAGATTAAAAAATTATTCTTATAGTATTGCTATCAATAAATCAATATTAATTAGCTTACGAAATTTCCTGATTGAAAAAAGAGGTTTTCTTCTTCAATTATTAGAAAATCCTAATATATTAGAACATGAATCTTTTTCAGAATTATTAATGGCAGTATTCCATTTAGAAAAAGAATTGGAACTGCGAAAGAGAACTAATCAATTGCCTGAAGAGGATTTGGATCATTTAAATAAAGATATAGAAAGGGTTTATGTCTTACTTATTTATCAGTGGTTGGATTATATGCAGCACTTAAAAAAAGAGTATCCTTATCTATTTTCTTTAGCAATTCGAATTAATCCCTTTGACTCTGATGCTTCTCCAGTAGTGCATAAATAATAGATTAATAAATCTAAATTACTAAATAATATTATTTATAGTATATTATAATAAATACAATACGGAGGTATTGAGCAAATGCAAAAAAGATATAACCAGATATATCAATTTAGAATTTCATTGAAAGATATAGAACCGAAGATCTGGCGTGTTATTCAAGTTCCGGAAACTTATACCTTCTGGGATTTACATGTGGCAATCCAGGATGCTATGGGTTGGTCTGATTATCACCTTCATGAGTTTATTGTTAAGGATCCTATTACTAAAAAGAAAGTTAGAATTGGTATTCCCGCAGAGGAAGAATTTTTTATTGAGGAAACAATTCCAGGCTGGAAAGTAATGATTGCTGATTGCTTTTCCAAAAGAAATAAAAAGGCAGATTATAATTATGATTTTGGAGATTATTGGGAACATTTAGTTCAATTTGAAAAAATACTTCCTAAAGAAGAAGGGCAAAGTTATCCTCGGTGTATTGCTGGTGAAAGAGCTTGCCCGCCAGAAGATTGTGGTTCTACACCCGGCTATGAGAATATATTGGAAATGTTGAAAAATCCTGATCTTGATAATGAAGAATATCAAGAAACAATGAAATGGCTTGGTGGCTCATACGATCCAGAATATTTTGAACCCAATGAGGTATTTTTTGATGACTCTGAAGAACGACTAAAGATGTTTTTTGAGTTTCATTGATAAAAAATTTGACAGAAACTGATATTTCGTTTATTATTATTTTCAAAATTAATATTAATATTGTCACAGGGCAGAATTAGGTTAGGCCTGGCACTTTTAGAGAGAGATATAATGGTGAAATTATCTCAGCTAAGGCCAACTGAAAAGAGAGCCCTTATGCAATTGGGCATATTTGATTAGACAGAGGGTAGTTACCTTTACAGACTGATAATGAGTGGGATAAGTTATTTATCCAAATCCAGGTGGCACCGCGAGATTAAATAGGCAATCTCGTCCTCAAAGACTGATTTTAAAGACAGCAAGGGACGAGATTTTTTTGTTATTACGGACGGCAATATCACCTGAACCATTTAAAATTATCATATTATTATTATTTAATGTAATAATTATGTTGTGCTGATAAATAACTTATTCAAAATGGGTGGCACCGCGAGTAGAATTTTAATTACCTATCTCGTCCCTCAGGATAATAAATAAAATAAATAAATTATCCGGGACGAGATTTTTTATTTTTGGGGGATTTTTTATGGATAAAAAGATGGATAAGGAAATAGATAAAAAAGTAGACCATGCTAAATTATTATTAGAGGATGGTTCTGTTTTTTCCGGGAAGCTATTTGGAGCAAGACAAACAGTATCAGGAGAGGTTGTTTTTAACACTGGCATGATTGGTTATACTAAGAGTTTAACGGATCCCTCTTACCAGGGGCAGATAGTGATATTTACCTATCCCCTAATTGGAAATTATGGTGTTCCTTTTCCAGTTAGAGAGAACAATCTTCTGAAGTATTTTGAATCAGAGAAAATACAGGTCAAAGGTCTGGTTGTTACGGAATATAGTGAAAATTATTATCATTGGAATGCAGAAAAATCTCTGCCAGATTGGCTTAAGGAAAATCAGATACCCGCTATATCGGGAGTTGACACTCGAAAGTTAACCAAAATATTAAGAGAGAAGGGCACTATGCCAGGAAAAATTGTTACCTATATTCCCAGCAATGAGGAAAAGATTACAGAATTCCAGGACCTTAATAATATTAATAATACCAATGATCACAATTTAGTGCCGGAGGTAAGTATAAAAGAACCAATTGTTTACAAAAAAGGAAAGAAAAGAATCATTCTGGTTGATTGTGGAGTTAAGAATAGTATTATGCAAGCATTCTTAAAAAGAGATATTACCATTATTAGAGTTCCCTGGAATTATGATTTTTTATCGGAAAAGGCAGATGGTATTCTTATTTCCAATGGTCCTGGTGATCCTGAAAAATGTGAGGTAACCATAGATAATATTAAAAGAGCTATGGCCAAGAATATCCCAATTTTGGGTGTTTGCCTTGGTTGTCAGTTATTAGGTCTGGCTTCCGGAGCAGAGACTTATAAATTAAAATATGGCCATCGAAGTCAAAATCAACCCTGTTTAGAGGTGGGGACCAATCGTTGTTATATTACCACACAAAACCATGGCTATAGTATTGATGCAAATACTCTGAAAGAGGATTGGAGGGAATGGTTTTTTAATGTGAATGATCAAACCAATGAAGGGATTATCCATATTTCCAGGCCTTTTTTTGGAGCACAATTTCATCCGGAAGCCTCCCCTGGTCCGGATGATACAGAATTTATCTTTAATATGTTTTTGAGAGTGATATCATGATTAACAAAAGAAAGAAGTTTAAAAAAGTTTTAATATTAGGTTCAGGAGCAATAAAGATTGGTGAGGCAGGTGAATTTGATTACTGTGGAAGCCAGGCTATTAAGGCTCTAAAGGAAGAGAAAATTCAGGTCATCCTGGTTAATCCAAATATTGCTACTGTGCAAACATCAGAGGATATGGCGGACAAAGTATACCTTCTTCCAGTTAATGACTATTTTGTTGAAAAGATAATCGAAAAAGAGAGACCTGATGGAATTCTACTGGGATTTGGTGGACAAACTGCCTTAAATGTAGGGATTGAGTTATTTAAAAAAGGAGTCTTTCAAAAATATCAGGTAAATGTTTTGGGAACTTCGGTAGAGGCAATCAGAGATACCGAGGATCGTAAATTATTTAGTAAAAGGTTGCAGGAGATTAATCTGGAAATACCGAAAAGTAACGCGGTAACCAGTGTAGAAGAAGCTCTTGATACCGCAAAAGAGTTGGGCTATCCAGTAATGTGTAGAATTGCCTATGCCTTAGGTGGTTTGGGTTCCGGTATTGCTTATAATAGCAGCCAGTTAAAGAGTATTGCCGAGAAGGCTTTTGCCTATACTGAACAGATCTTGATTGAGGAGTGTCTTTCTGGCTGGAAGGAAATTGAATACGAGATAGTCCGAGATAGGTATGATAACTGTATTGCGGTTTGTTCTATGGAAAATGTTGACCCTATGGGCATCCATACCGGCGAGAGTATAGTAGTGGCACCGGTGCAGACTATCAGCGCTTCGGAAAACTATAAATTAAGATCCTATGCCATCAAATTAATCAGGCATTTAGGGATTGTAGGTGAATGTAATATTCAGTTTGCTCTTGATCCAAATTCTGAAAATTATAGGGTAATTGAAGTTAATGCTCGCTTAAGTCGAAGCTCTGCTCTGGCTTCCAAGGCAACCGGCTATCCTCTGGCCTTTATAGCGGCCAAACTTGCTTTAGGTTACGGACTTACTGAGTTAAAGAATATTATTACCTGCACTACTTCAGCCTGTTTTGAGCCTGCTTTAGATTATATTGTACTTAAATATCCCCGTTGGGATTTAGAGAAGTTTAAGAAAGTAACTACTGACATTGGTTCTGAGATGAAGTCAGTGGGTGAAGTTATGGCTATTGGCAGAAGTTTTGAAGAGGTTTTACAAAAGGCAATTCGTATGCTGGATATCGGTATGCATGAATTGGTTGGTAATAAAGTAGAATTTGAAGATTTAGAAAGAGAGTTAAAAAGTCCTACTGATAAAAGAATGTTTGCCATTGCCAGAGCAATTGAAGAAGGATATCCTTTAGCAGAAATTTATCGGCTTTCTGGAGTAAATCCCTGGTTTTTACACAAAATAAAAAATATTGTTGCTACCAAAGAGAAGTTAGAACAGCTTTCTGGTTCAGAATTATCTTTCTCTTTATTGCAGGAGGCTAAAAAACAGGGATTTACTGATTATCAGATTGCTTTATTGACTGGAAGTGATGAATTAACCATAAGGAAGAAAAGAAAAGAATTAGGAATAATACCTTCTGTAAAGCAAATAGATACCTTGGCAGCTGAATATCCAGCGAAGACTAATTATCTCTATCTTACCTATCATGGCCAGGAGGATGATCTGGCCTTTCAAGAGAAAAATCAGGTTATTGTTCTGGGAGGAGGTCCCTATCGGGTTGGATCATCGGTGGAATTTGATTGGTGCTGTGTTAATGCAGTAAAAACATTAAAGAAATTGAACTATCATACCATTATGATTAATTACAATCCGGAAACGGTAAGCACCGATTATGATATTTGCGATAAACTATATTTCGAGGAACTTACTTTGGAAAGAATATTAGATATCTACGAAAAGGAAAAACCTTTAGGAATTATTATAGCAATGGGAGGCCAAATTCCCAATAATTTAGCCTTAAGATTCAGCCAGGCAAATATTAAAGTTTTGGGGACAGACCCCTTAAATATTGATACTGCTGAAGATCGCCATAAATTTTCCTCTTTACTGGATAAGCTACAAATTGACCAGCCGGCCTGGGAGGAATTGACCAGCATTGAGGAAGCAGAAAATTTTGCCGAAAAAGTGGGATATCCTGTTCTAATTCGTCCCAGCTATATTCTTAGCGGGGCAGCTATGAGTATTGCTTTAAACAAAAGGGAATTAACTAAATATCTTAAAAAGGCTTCTAATGTCAGTAAGGATTATCCAGTAGTAGTTAGTAAATTTATTGAGAATGGGAAAGAAATTGAAGCAGATGCGGTGGCTAAGAATGGGAAGCTAATCTGTTATGCCATTTCCGAACATATTGAAAATGCTGGAGTCCATTCTGGTGATGCGACTATTGTTTTACCACCACAAAGGACTTATCTGGAAACTCTGCGTAAGATCAAAATAGTTACCAGAAAGATAGCCCAGTCACTACAGATCAGTGGACCATTTAATATTCAATTTATTGCTCAGGATAACAAGATTAAGGTTATTGAGTGTAACTTGAGGTCTTCTCGAAGTTTTCCTTTTGTTTCCAAGGTGGTAAAGTTGAATTTTATTGACCTGGCTACTCGAATTATTATGGGGGAAGAAGTGCCGGAGAATAATTATTCCTTCTTTGATTTAGATTTTGTGGGAGTAAAGGCACCTCAATTTTCTTTCTCCAGATTAAAAGGTTCAGACCCGGTTCTGGGAGTAGAGATGGTATCTACTGGAGAGGTATCCTGTTTAGGAGATGATTTTAATGAAGCCTTTCTGAAGAGTCTTATTTCCGTTGGATTCAGGTTGCCCAGAAAGAATATCTTGTTATCTACCGGTCCTCTGGAAAGTAAAGTTGATTTTTTAGAAAGCACCAGAATATTAAAACAGATGAATTATAAATTTTATGCTACTAGGGGGACTGCCAATTTCATGAAGGAAAATGGCTTAGAAGCAGAAGTGCTTTATTGGCCTTCCGAAGGGCAGGAACCAAATGTAATTACCTATCTTGTTAATAGAAAGATTGATTTGGTTATAAATATACCCAAAAACACCGAAACGGTAGAACTGGACAACGATTATATTATCAGAAGAAAGGCTGTTGATTTTAATATTCCTTTAATTACTAATATTACCTTTGCCAAAAGATTTGTGGAAGCCTTAAGAGAGGTTAAACTGGAAGATTTGAAAGTGGAAAGTTGGGACTATTATAAAGTATAAAAAGTTATTCTGGTTAGCAGGTCAGGGGTAATAGAAAGTTAATTTTTAAAATGTTTTAATGATTTAAAGATTATTAAAAAGAGAGGGGTAAAGAGATGGAGAAAATAAGAGTTAGTATTATTGGGGCAACTGGTTATTCAGGGAAAGAACTAATTAGAATATTGTTAAAACATCCTCAGGTGGAACTAACCCATTTAGTCTCAGCCAGCTATGTTGGTCAGAATATTGCTGCAATTTTCCCGGAGTTTAAAAATCAATTAGATAAAGAGCTTATATCCCTTGATTTAGAGCTAATAACGAATGATTCAGAGTTGATATTTACGGCCTTACCTCATACTGTTTCCCTCGAGGTTGTCCCTGATTTGTTAGCCCGGGAAAAGAGAAGAGTAATTGATCTAAGCGCCGATTTTAGACTTAGGAGTGCCGATAATTATACTTGTTGGTATCAAAAGGAACATACTGAAAAAAGTAGAATACTGTTAAAAGAGGCAGTTTATGGTCTGCCAGAGTTATACAAAAAAGAGATAAAAAATGCCTCTTTAGTAGCTAATCCAGGATGCTATCCTACCAGTGTCCTATTGGGGATTGCTCCTTTGTTAGCCTATCATCTGGTAGAAGCAAAGGATATTATTATTGATTCCAAATCAGGTACCAGTGGTGCCGGCCGAAAACTATCTTTAGACCTTCATTTTACAGAATGTCATGACAACTTTAAAGCCTATAAATGTCTGAAACACAATCATATCCCGGAAATGGAACAGGAGTTATCCTTCTTCTATAATCTATATAATAGAAGTGACAGCAGTGACCGAAATGATAGCCATAGAGACCTTAAACCAGGTAAATATGAAGAAATTAAAATTTCCTTTACCCCCCATCTACTGCCTTTAAGCAGGGGAATTTTATCTACCTGTTATCTAACTTTGATTGATAATTATGAGGAGGATAAAATTGTAGAGTTGTATCACCAATTTTACCAGGAGGCCCCTTTTATTAGAATATTTAATCCACCTGCTCTACCAGAGATACGCTTTGTCTCTCAAACAAATTATTGTGATATTGGTTTTGCGATAGATAGGCGAGTAGGTAAAATAAAGATAATTTCTGTTCTGGATAATTTAACTAAAGGAGCAGCAGGACAAGCGGTGCAGAATATGAATATCATGTTTAATTTCCCGGAAGAGTTGGGTCTCATTTAATAAATGGGGGAAAATATATTAAAATATTTTAGCCATTATGGCAAGATTAATTCAAATTAAGGCCAGGAAAGGAGTCATTGAAATGGCCAATTCTTTTCATACCACTAATCTTAAAATAGGGGAGGGAGAAGGTATAACTTATCCTGAGGGATTTACCGCTTCGGGAATAAATTGTGGCATTAGGCCAAAGAGAAAAGACCTGGCTTTAATTTATTCCCAAGAAATTGCCAATGCCTGCGGAGTATATACCCAAAATCAATTTAAGGCAGCCCCCTTATGGGTAACTGAAGAAAACCTGACCCGTTCCCAGGGAAAACTACAGGCTATTTTGATAAATAGTGGTATTGCCAATGCCTGTACTGGAGAGAGAGGACTACAGGAGGCCTGGGAGACAGTTAACTATGTAGCTGAAGGTCTACAAATTGATAAAGAATATATAGCCGTAGCCTCTACCGGCAAAATTGGAGAATTTCTTCCCCTGGAGAAAATAGAAAAAGGAGTTAAAGAAGCAGTAACTAAATTAAGTAAGGCTGGGGGGACTGAGGCAGCTGAAGCAATATTAACTACAGATACCAGAAAGAAGGAAATAGCGGTGAGCTTCGATTTAAATGGCCAGGAGATTAGAATAGGAGGTATGGCTAAAGGTTCTGGCATGATTCAACCCAATATGGCTACTATGCTGGGTTTTATTACTACCGATTTAGCTATTAAAAGTGCTCTTTTAAAAGAGGCGTTGCAGGAGGTTATTGGCAAGACCTTTAATATGATTAGTGTTGATGGTGATACCAGTACTAACGATATGGTTTTACTCTTAGCTAATGGCTTAGCTAAAAATCCATTAATTACCGAAAAAGACGAAGATTATATCAAATTCAGGGAGGCACTCTACCTGGTGGCGGAATATCTGGCTAAGGCTATTGTTAGTGATGGAGAGGGAGCCACTAAGCTCATTGAGGTGGAGGTACAACATGCTCAGTCTGATAATGACGCAGTGAAAGCAGCTAAAGCTGTTATAAATTCAATTCTGGTAAAGACGGCCATTTTTGGACAGGATCCTAATTGGGGCAGAATTCTGGCCGCAGTTGGTTACTCGGGAGCCCGGATAGAGGCCCAAAAAGTAGACCTTTATTTAAAAGAAAAAATTGTCTCTGATGGTCAGCCTCTTCCCTTTTCCCGAGAAAGGGTAAGAGATTATCTGAAAAATTCTAAAGAGATTAAGATAATTATTGATTTAAAGATTGGTAAGGGTCAGGCCAGGGCCTGGGGATGCGACCTGACTTATGAATATGTAAAGATTAATACCAAATATAGTTAAATATATATTAGTATCGAAATTTTTCTTTTTTAAAATCCCGATACTGAAATATAATTTATATCCAAATCTATTTCTGAAAACTGAAAACTAATGACTGAAAACTTTTTAGTTGTGCATTACCATAGTTATTAAGGAGGGGGATATGTTAAAAAATGGAGCTTTACGGGCGGAAGTTTTGGTGGAAGCATTGCCCTATATCAAGAAGTTCTGGAATAAGATAGTAGTAATCAAATATGGCGGCAGTGCCATGGAAGATAGACAATTAGAAAAACAAATTATAAAAGATATAATTTTACTGCGCTACATAGGGATGAGACCGGTTATTGTTCATGGTGGAGGACCTGAAATTTCCCAAGAAATGAAAAAACAGAATAAAATTCCGCAATTTATTAATGGACTGAGAGTAACTGATCGTGACACCATGGATATTACCGAGATGGTGTTAACCGGTAAGATTAATACTCGTTTGGTGGCTGAGATTAATTTATGTATCACAGAAGACCAGGGAAATGGAATAAAAGGTATTGGGTTAAGCGGAGAAGATGCCCAGCTGATTATGGTAAAAAAGTATGATACCTTAGATTTAGGATTTGTTGGTGAGATTGAAAAAATTAATCCAGAAATATTATTTTTACTTTTAGAAAGAGATTATATTCCGGTTATTGCTACTATTGGAGTTGATACCAATGGCGAGAGGTTTAATATTAATGCCGATACCGTAGCAGGGGAGTTGGCAATTGCCTTAAAGGCAGAAAAACTAATTTACTTAACCGATGTAGATGGAATATTAAGGGAAATAGAAGATGCTAATTCTCTAATCAGCAGTATAAATAGTGAAGAAGCGCACTTATTACTGGAGGCAGGTCAAATCCAGAAAGGTATGATTCCCAAGGTAAAATCAGCTCTAAAGGCATTAGCAGGAGGGGTGAAGAAGGTTCATTTTCTTAATGGTAAACATACCCACTCTATCTTGTTAGAGTTATTTACTGATAAGGGAATTGGTACTGAATTTGTATCTGATGACCAGCGCAGTAAATTATAAATATTCAAATAAGGAGGAGCTAAATGAAGACTCATGAGTTGATTGAAGATGAGAAAAAGTATTTAATCCAGACCTACCAGCGGCCGCAAATGATAATAGATCGGGGTGAAGGGATAAAAGTTTGGGATTTAGAGGGGAGAGAGTATTATGATTTTATTGGAGGTATTGCCGTAAATAGTCTTGGTTATAGTCATCCGAAAATTGTGGAGGCTATTGGTCAGCAGGCTGCTAAACTCATTCATTGTTCCAATCTTTTTTATAATGTCCCTCAAATCAGGTTAGCTAAGGAGCTGGTCAAAATATCCGACGGGGATAGAGCCTTTTTTGCCAACAGTGGAGCAGAGGTAAACGAGGCAGCATTAAAGCTGGTGGTAAAGTATTTTAAAGAACAAAATAAAGAAAAATACAAGGTAATTTATATGAAAAATTCCTTTCACGGTAGAACTATTGCTACCCTGGCTGCTACCGGGAAATACAAGTATCAGAAAGATTATCTCCATCTTTTGCCGGCTTTTAAACAGGCCTATTTTAATGATTTTGCTTCGGTAGAGGAAGCCTATGAGGAAGAAGTTGCGGCAGTAATAGTAGAACCGGTACAGGGAGAAGGTGGAATTCATATTGCTACTACCGATTTTATAGAGGGGTTAAGAAAGTTTTGTGATGAAAAAAACCTCCTTTTAATCTTTGATGAGATTCAGTGTGGCCTAGGTAGAACGGGCAAGATGTTTGCCTATCAACATTATAAGGTAAAACCTGATATTATGACTCTTGCTAAACCATTAGGGGGAGGATTACCTCTGGGGGCCTTAATTGCCAAGGAAGAGGTAGCCTCAGTGTTTAAACCTGGTGACCATGGTACCACCTTCGGAGGAAATCCGGTGGCCTGTGCGGCGGCCCTGGCTTTTTTAGAAGTATTACAGAAGGATAATCTGGTGGCAGAATGTGCGCGAAAGGGTGACTATTTCCGGGAGAAATTAGAGACGCTAAGATTAAAATACCCGAATTTAATCAGTGAAGTGAGGGTAATTGGGCTGATGGTCGGTTTAGAAGTGGTAAAAGATGGTCCAAAGATAGTTCAGAAGATGCTTGAAGAGGGTATCCTGATTAACTGCACTGCCGAAAACGTGCTTCGCTTTTTGCCTCCCTTGATTGTAAAAGAACAAGAGATTGATTTATTCATCTCTTGCCTGGATAAAGTAATGACAGAAATAAAGTAAAGGGAGAGGAAAATAGGCTGGGATTTTTGTGAATTATAGTAGGCTAGAAATAATAAAATAAATCAAAAATAGAAAAATTTATCTATCAAGTAACAAGGTAATAAGGAGAGAAAATATGGCTAAAATTAAAAAGATAGTATTAGCTTATTCAGGAGGTTTGGATACCTCCATTGCCATAAAATGGTTAAAAGAGAACTATTGTGAAGAAGTAGTGGCAGTAACTATTGATGTGGGGCAAGAAAGTGATCTGGAATTTGTAAAAGAGAAAGCCTTAAAAATTGGGGCAAGTAAATCCTATATAGTGGATGCCAGAGAAGAGTTTGCTCGTGAATATGTCTTACAAGGCTTGCAAGCTGGGGCAGTATATGAAGGGCATTACCCACTGGCGACGGCCTATTCCCGCCCGTTAATAACTAAGATTCTGGTTGATTTGGCAGCAAAAGAAGAAGCCCAGGCCATAGCTCATGGTAGCACTGGTAAGGGTAATGACCAGGTGCGATTTGAGGTATCAGCTGCTGCTTTAAATCCGGAACTGGAGGTCATTGCCCCGGCCAGAGAATGGGGATTTACCAGAGAAGAGGAAATCCAGTATGCCAGGCGATATGGTATTCCCATTCCCGTTGACACTGGTAGCCCTTACAGTATTGACCAGAATCTATGGGGTAGGTCCTGTGAATGTGGAGTGCTAGAAGACCCCTGGGTGGAGCCGCCGGAAGAGGTATATGAATGGACTGTAAAACCAGAAGAGGCTCCTGCTAAACCTGCTTATCTGGAGATATATTTTGAAAAAGGAGTTCCTTTAAGGATTAATGGTGAGCAAAAATCACTGGCTACTCTTATCTCCCAATTGAATAGGATAGGTGGAGAAAACGGGGTTGGCCGGGTGGATATGGTGGAAAACAGACTTATTGGTATCAAATCCAGAGAAATATATGAATGTCCAGGAGCAGCTATACTTTTGACCGCTTATCAGGATTTGGAAAGCCTGGTCTTACCTGGTGATTTACTCCATTTTAAGCAGATAATTTCCCAAAAATATGCCGAATTAACTTATAATGGTTTGTGGTTTTCCCCTTTGAAAGAGTCATTAGATGGATTTGTTGGGGTTACTAAAGAAAGAGTGAGTGGTTTAGTGAGAATAAAATTAATTAAGGGGCAATGTTTGGTGGTAGGGAGAAAATCAGAGAATTCCCTCTACGATTTTAAGCTGGCTACCTATGAGGAAGGGGATACTTTTAATCAGGGCTATGCCCCCGGATTTATCAAACTGTGGGGTTTACCGAGTAAGGTCTATGCCTCAGTCAGCAGGAAAAGTAAATAAAAAAGCGGAAATAAA
>LDZU01006094.1_pt1 | contig 14252 bp, 13 predicted proteins | sample 615531 | NCBI WGS metagenome assembly LDZU01 (sample SAMN03408293, study PRJNA278302) | terrestrial metagenome | isolation source: oil reservoir sample SB2 | place: USA: Alaska, North Slope, Schrader Bluff formation | collected 2011-09 | reverse complement strand
TCTTATCAGGATTTATTTCTACTAACTCTAATACTTTTTTGATATACTGAGAATAACCATAGTTTGAAAATTGTATAGTATGTCCTGGACAACGCACATGAATAATTTGACATCAATCCGAGATCGGTTATAATGAATTATCAATAATTATTATCTTGCAGTATCGGAATTTCAATAATTTAGATACTGCAAGATAATATAAGTATTATTTCTTCAATAATAAACAATATATTTTGATTTTGAGTTAGGGGTTCTCAAGGGGAAGTATTCCCCTTGAATATCTTGAAAAGGCAATAGAAAAATGTTAGGAAAAAGATTGGAAAAAAAAGAAAAAGCTTATCTTTGTCTATTTTTTATCTTGTTATTAACTTTCGGTTTGTTAAGTTATTGCTATTGTTATCACCCTCTTTCTGTATATGCTCAAGATAATCTTTCCTGGCTATTATATGAGCAGGCCTTAACTAAATCCAGGGTTGAGAATATTCCTACTTTACTTTATTTTTATACTGATAATTGTGGATGGTGTAGAAAAATGGAACAAGAAACTTTTACCAGCAAAGAAATTAAGGAATTATTAGGAGAGAATTTTTCCTTAGCTAGAATAAATGGAAATTCCAACAATATGGTGGTAGTAGATGGCAAGAAGATGACCGAAAGGCAATTATCAACGGTAATCTATCAAGTAAGAGGATATCCTACTATCTGGTTTCTGGCCAGTGATAGTCAAAAAATTGCCAGTTTACCGGGATATATAAGCTCTCAGGAATTCCTGCCAGTCCTCCTTTATATCAGGGATGGTTTTTATAAAGAATATACTTTTCTTGAATATATGAAACTGCAAAAAAAATAGGGCATATGATCTGGTGAGTAGGTAGTTTTTTTGGTTATTGATATACTCATAATATAGTAAGTTATTCATATTTAGACTATCGTATTGTTATTTCTTATTTTTTAACCCCCAATTTTCCAAAATATACTTAAATAAATTTTTACCTTAACCATTTTGCTTCTTTGCTATATAATTAAAATAATGGAAAATTGAGAAGTAGTTAACATCTTCAGAATAGAGAAAAGATAACCAGGAAATGTTAATGCAAATATTTGGCGATATATCAGTTGAAGTGGAAGGAATAATAGAAAAAATCCGACAGATTGCTCAGCAACAAAGTATTGTAGTTTCTTTTTCTGGGGGGTTAGATAGTACCGTAGTGTTATTTTTAGCAAAGGAAGCTTTAGGCCAGGAACGGGTAACTGCGGTAAATGTAGATTTTGGATTATTTACTTATAATCGAGCCCGCCAGAATGTCAGCATGATATGTGAAGCTATGGGGATAAAATTACATAAAATTGCCGGAATATCCCGGCAAAGGGAAATAATAAAAGGCGGTCCGGACTGTAATTTATGTACCAGAAAGGTAAAATTAGGTTCAGTGAAAGCATATGCTGGGGAACAAATTATTTTAACCGGTTCCAATCAGAGTGATAGCTGGGGTAAGTATGGAAAAGCCTTTACTCATGGCTATTATGCTCCTTTGTTTTCTTATTCCAAGAAGGAAATAAAAAGTATTGCTGATTATTTAAATATTAAAGTTTCTCGTATTGGGGAAAATGCTTCTCGGGAAGGCTGTAAATTAAAACATTTGCTAAAACCACTGGTTAATCTTTCCTTTCACGGTCAGGCAGTATCTCGGGCAAATGAAATTTTATTGGAGCAAATAGCAAAATTAAATCTACAAACTGAGATAGCCAATGTCAAGATTATTGGTCCCTTAAATAAAAATATTGCCCTGCTTAATATTTTCCCTTTACCAAAGCAAAGCTATAGGAATGAGATTAGCAATAAAATTGCTCAAATTGAAGAGATCGATAGCTGTTTTGTTGTTGATCGTCCATTGGAACTGATAGTAAAGGCAAATAAGAGTCAATTTAATAATTTTTATTCCCGTTACTGGGTTGAGAAAGGTAGATTACAACCAGAATTTGCGGCACCTATTAGCTTGAGATGGCTTTTAACCACTAATCATCAGTTGAAAACATTCCAGGTTGTTGATTATAATTATTATTAAAGAGTAATAAGGAATAATATTACTGATAGATTTTTTACACCTCCACTCTAACTCTCTCCCTTCGAAAGAGAGGGAGTTTGAAGGAGTTATAAATTACTACCTTGAAATTAATTCAGGGGTTTTCAAGGGGAAGGACTCCTTTTGAATATCTTTAGAAATTTTAGACAAAGGAGAAATATAATGAGTGATCAATTAGGGTATGTTAATCCAGAAGAGGTAATTAAAAATGCGGTAGCATTGATGGCCTTATCAGCTCGAACTGCTCCAAAGGCCGCTGGTAAAGATTTTGTGGTAATTAAAGCGCTAACAGGCAAAGAAGTAGTAAAACTGGGAGAAGAAATGATTGACTATGGGAGGGAAAATAACAAAAAAAATTTTGATCGTGATGGAGAAAATGTTAAAAATTCAGCTGCTGTTCTATTGATTGGCTTGAATAATGCTCAGTCAGTTGGTCTTAATTGTGGTGCTTGTGGATATAATCATTGTGAGGAACGCCAGTCACATAAGGGCTCAGAATTTGATGGCCCCCAGTGTGCTTTGCGTATTTTAGATATGGGGATCGCCCTTGGTTCTGCGGTGAAGACGGCTGCCTTACTTGGTATTGATAATCGAATTATGTATCGGATTGGAGTTGTTGCTAAAAAAGCCGGATTTATAGAGGCTAATTTGGTGATGGGTATACCCTGTTCGGCAACCGGAAAGAATATCTATTTTGACCGATAGAGAATAAAGTAGGAAAAAATTTCACAGATAATATTGCCATAACTGGAAAAATCAGGCACAGTATTAATTTAAATTAATTGAAATAAATATAACTAATATAGAATATTCTTTTTTAGATAAAGAAACGATATATTCTGAAACCCTTATGCTAACCCATTCCTTTGTAGAAAGAGGGAAGGGTAAGGTTGATAAAGAAATATTTTTAAACTTTTTGGCATGGAAATTGCTCTATAAATATGGTAAGTCTATAAAGAAATTATAGTGGAAATTAGTAAAGTAATTAATAATCAGGATAGGAGATGATTTCTTATGTCAAAAATTTTTAATAATAAAATTAAGTAGTATATTAAAAAAATTTTTAAGATCAATAAATTAACAAAAACTAAACAATTTGAAAAATTTTATTTTAAAGAGGAGGAAAAAATATGTTTAATATTTGTTTCAGTAAAAAACAAAAAATAGCTTTAACCATGTTAATTCTGGCTTTTGTTTTTTTATCCACTTTTCAGATATCAGTGTTTTCAGCTGGGGAACAGGCGACTCTTAAATCACTCAGTGATGATATTGCCAAGATTGCCGAGAGTGTGGGACCAGCAGTGGTAAATATCGATGTAGTTCGCTATGTCCAGACTACACCTTTTGCTTTTAATGATCCCATCTTTGAGTGGTTTTTCGAACAACATGAAGAATTCAGAAGAAGAATTCCCCAAAAAGGGGCTGGTTCAGGGTTTATTGTGGATAAAGAGGGCTATATTTTGACCAATGAACATGTTGTGCATGGGGCCGAAGAGATAAAAGTGACTCTATCAGATGGACGTAGTTTTAATGGTAAGGTAATTGGCTCCGATATTACTACGGATATGGCTATTGTCAAAATTGAGGCTAATAATCTCCCGGTAGCCAAATTAGGAGATTCCGATGAATTAAGAGTGGGGGAAATTGTAATAGCTATTGGTAATCCTTATGGTCTGGAGAAGACCGTTACTATGGGAGTGGTCAGTGCTAAAGGGAGAAATATTTCTGCTGGTTCAGATGATCGCGAATATCGTAACCTGATTCAAACAGATACCGCAATTAACCCCGGTAACAGTGGTGGTCCTCTTTTGAATACCAATGGAGAAGTAGTGGGTATTAATACCGCCATAATCCCCTATGCTCAGGGTATTGGATTTGCCATACCGGTTAATATAGCCAAAAGAAATCTCAATGACTTAATTACCCTGGGAAAGGTAAGACGGGCCTGGTTAGGGGTTTACATTCAGGAGGTAACACCGGAGATTGCTCAGCAGTTTAGCCTGGACAAGGCTGAAGGAGTATTAATTGGTGATGTAGTGGAAGGTAGTCCAGCTGAGAAGGCTGGTTTATCTCGTGGTGATATTATCTTATCAGTTAATGGAAAAGAGGTAAAAAATCCCCAGGAATTGCAAGATACTATTCGCGATCTAAAGATTGGTGATAAAGCTACCTTGAAGGTGAAAAGAAACGGCAAAGAATTATCTGTGGTGGTAAATTTAGGGGAAATGCCTACTGAGGAAGATCAGGTTACCAAAGAAACTAAAGAAAAGGTCTTCTCTGAGCAGACCGGTATTAGTGTTGAGAAAGTAACTCCAGAAATTGCTCAAGAGGTTGGTTTACCCTGGGTAAAAGGTCTGATAATTACCGATGTTATTCCAGGAAGCTCTGCTGATAATATGGGTTTAAGGAGTGGTGATGTTATTCTGGAAGTAAATAGAAAAGAGGTATCCTCTGTAGAGGAATGGGAAAGCATTATAAGTGATTTAAGGCCAGGTGATACCTTACTTCTATTAGTTTTCCGTAGCAATCATACTTACTATGTTCCCATTAAGATTGCGGAATTAGAATAACATTATAAACATATAAATAAAAATACAATAAATAATATAAAAGTTAATAATAAAGAATAAGTAAATAAGAAAAGGAGAACTGGCTTTTTAGTGCTGGTTCTTCTTTTCTTTTAAGGCAATTTAAGGAAATATTTTTATAAGATAATAAAAACTATTATTCCCTAAATAAGAAACAATATTCTGATACACTCACTCTCACTCTCACCCTTCAAGGAAGAGGAGAGAGATTGATAAATTATTACCTTGAAATTAATTCGGGAGTTTTCAAGGGGAGGGAACCCCAGGAAGAGAAGATGGATTATAAAAAATTACTGTCTAAAAATAATGTCTATATCGTTTTAATTCTAACTCTTTTATTTGCTCTTATTTTAGGTTATATCAGTTATTATGAGCTACAAAGAGAAAAAGACTATTTATTAGAATTGGCTCGGTCCGAAGGACTTAACATTGCCTTTTCCATTCAGACTTTAGGTTCTGAATTTATTATCAATAGAGATATTTTGATAGAGGTGTTAAGTCTCTTTCAAAAAGAGGGTATTACCTTTATTGACATTGTAGACCGCAATGGAGTGGTGCGTCTGAGCACCGATGAACAAAGAATGAATAGGTCGGTTGAAATTCAATTTTCGGGAAGAATTAATTATTATGAGCTCTATGACCAGGAAAATAGAAGAGTCCTCCAAATTATCAAACCTTTTGATTTTAGTGACCATTTTTCTTCTGATTTATTTGGTTTTCTATTTTTGAATGATAAGTATCTCTCTATTGGTATAAATTTAGAAGGTTACTATCTACGATATAACCAGATTAAACAGAGAGTAATCATTAATTACTTAGTGATTTTGATTATTTCCTTACTGGGAGTATACATGGTCTTTCGATTAGGTGAAAATATTATAGTAAAGAGAACCCTACGGGAGATGAGAGACTATACCAGCAAACTTTTAGAGACGATGGATAGTGGAGTAATATCGGTAAATCAGCAAAATATGATAAAAACTATTAATAGAAAGAGTGAAGAAATATTCGAGGTAAAAAGGGATGAGGTCCTGAATAAAGATGCCGAAGAAGTTCTGCCCCTTAAGGTCAGGGGTAAATCTATCTATGAGCTGGGATTAAAAGAAGGAAAGAAGGTTGAAGAGGAGATAGAATTTTGCACTAAAGACCACATTCAAAAAATTCTGGAAATTAATACTTCGTTACTGGCCGGTGAGCAGGGTCAGGCGGGAGGGATGGTCATTTTAGTAAGGGACATAAGTAGAATGAAAAGGTTATCTGAAGAGATGAACCGAAATAAAAGATTAACTTATCTGGGTAAAATTGCCAGTTCCCTGGCTCATGAAATCAGGAATCCCCTTAGCTCCATTCGAGGATTAACCCAATTTCTTTTCCAGTCTGACTCTATTAATGAGGAACGAAAAGAAGATTTAAAAATTATTTTAAAAGAGGTTGACCGTTTAAATCAATTAATTAATGAAGTACTTGATTTTTCTCGACCTAAAAAATTAGATATCAGTTGTTTTTCTATGGAAGAGTTGATAGAAGATTTAGTCCATCTGTTAAAATTAGAAAGTAAAGAAAAAGAAATAGTCTATGAACTTTTATGGGAAAGCCCCAACGAGTTTATCTATGCAGATAAAGACCAGGTGAGACAGGCCTTACTGAATATCATATTAAATTCTATACAGGCTATTCCCCAGAAAGGAAAAATTGTAATTTCTTTAACTTCTGCTTACTATAAAGAACAGGAGGCAGTGCAAATCTCAGTAAAGGATAACGGCGTGGGTATAGATGAGGCTGACCTATCCCATATCTTTGACCCATTTTTTACCACTCGAGCTAAGGGAACTGGTTTAGGACTATCTATTGCTTATAATATAATTGAGATGCATAAGGGAACTATCACGGTAGAATCAGAAAAAGGGAAAGGGACCGAAGTAAAAATATTTATTCCAAGGGAGAGTAAGGAAGAAATTGAATAAGATAATGGTGGTGGATGATGAAGAAAGTATTAGAATAATGCTAAAAAGAGTACTTTCTGGTAATCAATATGAAATTGAAGAGGCAGTAAATGGGCGGGAAGCCCTGCAAAAAATAAAAAGGGAGAAGTATAGTGCTATCCTACTTGATTTAAAGATGCCTGAAATGAGCGGATTGCAGGTTATTGAAAAATTAAAAGAAATGGATATTAACACCCCCATAATCATGATGTCTGCCTACGGTACCATTCCTGAGGCGGTAGAAGCAATGAAGTCAGGGGCGATGGATTATCTGGTTAAACCCTTTGATTTGGATGAATTAAGAATGACCTTAAACCGCCTTATCCGTGAGGATGAAATAAGATATGAAAATCAATATTATAGAGAGGAAGAAGAGCGGAGGTTCAATTTTAAAGAGATTGTAGGGCAGAGTGCTGCCATGAAGAAAGTTTTAGAAATGGTAAAGATGGTTGCTCCTCTACCTACTACGGTGTTGATTACCGGGGAGAGCGGTACCGGAAAAGAATTAATTGCCCGAGCTATTCACAAAAATAGTCCTCGCCAGGAGAAACCATTTGTAGTAGCCAATTGTGTAGCCTTCGCCCCGAATATTTTGGAAAGTGAGCTTTTTGGTCATGAAAAAGGTGCTTTTACCGGAGCAAATAACAGGAGAATAGGACGATTTGAGATGGCTCATGGTGGAACACTATTTCTGGATGAAATAGGAGAAATTAGTTTGACCACTCAGACGAAGTTACTAAGAGCGGTCCAGGAAAAGGAATTTGAAAGAGTTGGTAGTTCTACTAGTATTAAGGTGGAGGTCAGAATTGTAACGGCAACTAATAAAAATTTAGAGAAGGAAGTAAAAGAAAATAGATTTAGGGAAGATCTCTTCTATCGACTCAATGTCTTTCGTATCGAGGTACCCCCTTTAAGAGAAAGAAAAGAGGATATCCCTCTTTTGGTAGACCATTTTATAAAAAAGTATAATCAAATTTTGAATAAACGTGTTTCTGGTATTTCGCCAGAAGCCCTCTCTATGCTGATAGATTATTCTTACCCTGGTAATATCAGAGAGTTAGAAAATATCATAGAAAGGGCTATGATTATGTCTACTCAGAATATGATAGAAAAAGATTTATTCTTTTTAGCTCAGGGGAGTAGTAATCAGCAAACTGGCACCTTAAAAGAAATGGAAAAAGAAATGATAAAAAAAAGTCTGATTCAAAATAAGGGGAATCGAACCAAAGCCGCTAAATGTTTGGGTATGAGCAGGAGAAATTTGCAATTAAAGTTAAAAGAATATGATATTGATATAAAATATGAAAAGGAAAATAAATAGTTAGAACTTTTTGATAAAGGAGGTATTAAAGTATATATGCTACTGGTAATTGATGTAGGAAATACCCATACGGTTATCGGGATATTTAAGAAAGATAATCTCAAATGTCATTGGCGTATCTCTACTGATTTAAAAAAAACAGAAGATGAACTGGCTATACTTCTTAAAAGTCTATTAGTAGAACAGGGATTGACCTTTAATGATATTAAGGCAGTAGTGATATCCTGTGTTGTTCCTCCTTTAATTTGGATTTTAAATAAGATGTCCCGGGATTATTGTCATACTAATCCCCTTTTGGTAAACTCTAAAATTAACTTGAATATCAAGATAAAGGTTGATTATCCGGAAGAGGTAGGGGCTGATAGAATTACCAACGCAGTGGCAGCTTATAAATTCTATGGAGCACCTGCCATTATTATTGATTTCGGGACTGCCACCACTTTTTGTGCTCTGGATGAGGAGGGGAATTATATCGGTGGAGCAATAGCTCCTGGTTTGGAATTGTCCAGTAATGCCTTATTTGAAAAAACAGCAAAGCTACCCAAGGTCGAGCTGATAAAGCCTGAATATGCTATAGGTCGAACTACAGTGAAAGCTATTCAATCTGGTCTTTTTCTTGGTCATTTAGGATTAACCAGAGAATTGATTGAATGCTTTAAAAAAGAATTAAAAGGGAATCCAAGAGTCATTGCTACTGGAGGATTGGCTAAATTGATGGGGAGAAATTGCTCCCTCTTTGATGAAATTGACCCTCTGCTTACCTTAAAGGGATTAAAAATAATTCATGACCTCAATATTGGCAATATTGACATCTAATTTAAGAAAAGATAAGATGGTTTAAAGTTTTATCAAAGCTAGTAAACAGAATAAACAGTTCTGGGTGGAAATAAAGAGGAAAGGAGTGGATATGATGTGGGAGAATAAGTTAATCAAAGAAGATGGCCTTACCTTTGATGATGTTTTATTAGTTCCTCAAAATTCTAAGTTAATTCCAAAAGAAGTTGATTTACATACCGCGCTATCCAGAAATATCAGTCTTAATATTCCACTGGTTAGTGCAGCTATGGATCGGGTGACTGAATCAAGACTGGCCATAGCTATCGCCCGAGAAGGTGGTATAGGCATAATTCATAAAAATATGAGCATTCAGGAACAGGTTCGGGAAATTGATAGAGTAAAGCGTTCGGAAAGTGGAGTAATTGTAGAGCCGATAGCCTTAACAGAAGATAAAATGGTTAAAGATGCCCTGGAATTGATGCAACATTATCATATCTCTGGTATCCCGGTGGTAAATCATGATAAAAAATTAGTGGGAATCCTGACCAACAGGGATATCCGTTTTTTAGATGATGTGGAAAAACGGATTAGCGAAGTAATGACTCGAGAACCATTAATTACTGGTAAAGTAGGGACCACCTTAGAAGAGGCGAAGAAGATCTTATATCAGAACCGTATTGAAAAACTACCACTGGTAGATGACCAGTATATTTTAAAAGGCTTGATTACCATTAAAGATATTGAAAAGGTCAGACAGTATCCTAATGCCTGTAAAGATGCCAATGGACGTTTGAGAGTAGGGGCAGCAGTAGGTATTTCCTCTGATACCTTCCAGCGGGTAGAAGCGATTATGCAGGCACATGTCGATGTGGTAGTGGTCGATACTGCCCATGCCGATTCAGAAAAAGTACTTAATGTAATTAGAGAAATTAAGAAAAGATATAACGTAGAACTGATTGGTGGAAATGTGGCGACTTATGAAGGAGCTAAGCGATTGATTGAAGCGGGGGTAGATGCTGTTAAAGTAGGAATTGGGCCTGGTTCTATCTGTACTACCAGAATAGTAACTGGAGTGGGAGTACCCCAAATCTATGCTATTAAAGAGTGTGCTAAAGCTTGTCGGGAAGGTAAGGTAACCCTGATTGCCGATGGAGGTATCCGTTATTCCGGTGATATCTGTAAGGCTTTAGCAGTTGGAGCTGATTCTGTCATGATTGGGAGTCTTTTCGCCGGTACAGAAGAAAGTCCCGGGGAAGTGGTGTTGTATAAGGGGAGAAGTTATAAAGAATATCGAGGAATGGGTTCTATCGGTGCTATGAAAGAGGGTAGTTTGGACCGCTACTTTCAGGAGGAGAGTGAAAGTAGTAAATTAGTTCCGGAAGGGATAGAAGGAAGAGTACCCTATAAGGGCCCGCTATCCAACTGTGTTTTCCAGTTGATGGGCGGGCTAAGAGCAGGCATGTCTTATTGCGGTGCAGCAAATATTAAAGAATTACAGGAAAAAAGTCGTTTAATTAAAATTTCCAATGCTGCTTTAAAAGAAAGCCATCCTCATGATATTATAATAACTAAGGAAGCACCTAACTACGAAATGGAATGATATTATTGAATTTAAAATAATATAAAAATAATATAATTAGGAGGTCAAAATGGTTGAATTTAATTTACCAAAAGGATTAAAGGGAGTTGCTCAAATGGTGGTTGGCCCGGATAATATGGCTGAAAAATTTTGCAAACCAATGCCCCCTTCCTTTGCTACCCCCATGCTGGTGTCTCTGATGGATAACGCGGCAACAGAAGCAGTTAAAAAAGATTTACCACCAGGATATATTACTGTTGCTACCTCTATTACCGTAAAACATTTAGCACCTACACCAGAAGGAATGACTGTAACTGCTCAGGCAGAATTGAAAGAGGTTTTTCAGAATCGTCTTATCTTTGAAGTTACCGCTTTTGATGAAGTGGAAAAAGTAGGAGAGGGAGAAGTTGAGAGGTTTGTTATAGATTTGGAAAAGTTTTCCCAAAAGGTTCTGGAGAAAAAGAAAAAAGAAGAGACACCCCTCTAATTTTCACAGGGGGGCGGTTTTCTTTTTGGCAACCATCCCCCTGTTTACTTTAAACATGGGTAGTTTCCTTTTGAGTGTTTTCTGCTACCGGTTTAGCCTTATCAAGAGAGCTTTCGGAATCTTTTTTGGTGGTTTTATCAGGGCTACTGCTCAATTTTTCTTTTGGTAAATTAGTTCTGCGGTGGTCTGTGCTGTAAAAACCACTTCCTTTCAGGATGAAGCTACCATTTTTACTGATCAAACGAAATACTTCTCCATTACATTTAGGGCACTCTCGCAATGGTGGATCAGTAATAGCTTGGAACTTTTCAAAAATATAACTGCATTTTTTGCACTGGTATTCATAGGTCGGCATTTTTTTCAGCTCCTTCCTTAAATTTCCGATAAAAAATAATATTTCATTTTTTCTTATTTGTCAAGAGTTTTTCTGAACTGATACAGTGGGCAGTTCTCTATTTGCTTACTTTCAGCTAAAGGTATAAAATAATTAATTATTAAGAAAGATAAGAAGGTAATTCTATTGCAAGTTTTAGAAAAAATAATACCAATATTCGTTTTTTTACTTATAGGCTATTTTTTTAAAGTCAAAAAATTTATTTCAGAGAAAACTTTGGAAGAGCTGAAAAAGTTTATTATCAATATTACTCTTCCTGCTTTATTATTTAATGCCTTTTTAGAAATGGAAATTAGAACAGAATACTGGATAATTGTAGTGACTATATTTTCAGTCAATTTGATTATGCTGTTATTAGGCAAAGCAGTTTCTCCCTATTTCGGTGTATCGGATCCATATTTTCCGTTACTCTTTACCGGTTTTGAAGTGGGTATGCTGGGAATACCGCTTTTTGGAGCTATTTATGGACTGGAGAAGGTCAGGTATATTGCTCTTATGGATTTAGGGCAAGAACTTTATGTCTGGTTTGTTTTAATGGCCATATTATATTATCTGAATCAAAGAACTACCAATTATACCTGGTTAATAAAAAAATTCTTTTCATCACCAATTATTATTGCCATTATTCTTGGTCTAATTATCAATATTGCCAGTTTAAAAATAATAATTTCTCAAAACTTTTTCTTAAGAGGTTTATTAGAAACTTTAACTTTATTATCTGAGGTCACCATTCCTCTTATTTTAATTATTATCGGATATGAAATTAAGTTATCTTGGGGAGATTTTAGACTGCCATTAAAAATAATAGCTCTGCGTACCGTCTGCTTGTTACTATTAGCTATATTTATCAATAATTTTCTATTTAACCCCTTCTTACAATTAGATTTAATATTTCATATAGCACTTTATTCTTTAATTATTCTACCACCTCCTTTTATTATTCCTCTTTTTATATCAAAAGAAAATACTCAACCTTATATTTTAAATACCTTATCTCTGGGAACGGTAATAACCATTATTCTTTTTACCTTATTGTCTTTATATTACCAAACTTTTTTATAAATAATTAGAAACTGATAACTAATGCCAGAATATTTTACTATATCTGGAGGGACTGATGGAAAAATACATGAAGGGAATAAAGATTTTCTGGGCTTCCTATAGAGATTTGTTTTTATTACTGGGAATTATTATTCTGGTATGGGCTATAGTGGCTTTGACTATTAAGATATTTATTCGGAAATCGGAAAGATTAGATGATTCAGAGGAAGATATGAAATGAGAAAAAGTGATTACTTGAATTAATATTTTTGGATAATTTGATAAAATTAGGGAGAAAAGGGTAATATTATTTTCTATTAATCAGGGAGGTTAGTATATGAAAAAATCAGTTAAAATGAGTAGAAAGAAATTTATTATTAGTTCAACCTCTTTTTTAAACTGCTGCCTGTTTATGTTGGTGTTGCTAATAGCAATATCATTAGTGTTAACAGTAAGCGGACAGGAAGAGACGAAAAAAAGTATCCAGATTATCAATCCAAGACCAAATTTCTCATTATCTATAAAATTAGATAAAGGAGTCGGTGCCACCTATGCGCCGGGAGAGATGGTCAGGATTTCATTTAATGCCAGTAAGGATACCTATGTTACTCTGTTTAGATATGATGTTCTTGGGAATGTGCAATTATTATTTCCCAACCAAAATCAAAAAAATCCATTGGTAGAAGCCAATCGTAACTATTATGTCGATTTTATGATTGAGCGAGGAACCCTATCAGGGTTTGAATATATTCAGGGATTTGCCACCACCGAGCCAGTTCTGCTGACCCGAGAAATGGAAAGAAGGTTGGGTGAAGAATTTCTACCCAGACTAAGCGAAGAAGTTTATAGCTTTATTCAGAACATAAGGGGAATTTTAACAGGATTGCCAGCACAGAAGTGGGTTAGTAGTGAAATTATCCATTATCAGATATTAGAACGAAGACCAGGCACCGGTCAATTATGGGTAAATTCCCATCCGGATGGAGCTTCTGTTTATTTAAACGGACGTTATGTGGGGCAGACCCCCCTGGAATTAGCCCAAATAAATGCGGGAGAATATTTAGTTCAAGTTGAACTTACTGGATATGAATCATGGCAGAGGGAAGTTCAAATTAATAACAGCAGGACAACATTTCTTAGTGCTGATTTAAAAAGTACCGGGCAATATGGCACAATTGTTATTCAATGTGATGTGGATTTAGCCAGAATCTATCTTGATGGGCAGTTCAAACGTTTAACACATAAAAATAGAGATATTGTCTTAGATGATATACCAGCTGGTTTCCATGATCTCAGTATTATCTTAAGTGGATACCATGATTGGTCTCAAAGGATAGAGGTGAAACCTAATCAAAAAGTGCAATTAACTATTTACCTGGATAAGATTATACGTACCGGGAGTTTAGAAATTACCGGTAATGTTGATAATGCCCTGATTTATTTAGATGAGGATTATTATGGGGAAACTTCCTCCAGTGGGAGAACAACTATTAGCAATATATTAGAAGGAAGTTACCAATTGAGGATTGTAAAAGAAGGTTATGATGATTATGTTACAACGGTAAGAATCTATCCTGATCGTATCTCTAAAATTGAGGTTACAATGCAACAGGAATATCAGGAATATCAGGAATATCCGGAAGGTGCCATTGCCGTACACTGTAATGAAGATGGTGCCAGAATATTTCTTAACGGCTTTTACCTCACCACTAGTTCTGCTGACCAGGCGCAAATTATGGAGGTATCAGGGGAAGGTGTATATGAAATTACAGTAATAAAAGAGGGGTATCATACCTGGCAGGAAGAAGTTAGAGTTAATTCTGGAGAAATAAGTTCAGTTTTTGTAGATTTAGTTAAAATAGAAAAATAAAAATATTAGTTTAAATTTTATTCATTGGAACTCAAGGGGAAGTATTCCCCTTGAATATCGGAATTGTTATTCAATTTCGATATTATTAAAAATCTTTATCCTTAATTTCGATATTATGATATTCTAATA
>LDZU01005540.1_pt1 | contig 14290 bp, 16 predicted proteins | sample 615531 | NCBI WGS metagenome assembly LDZU01 (sample SAMN03408293, study PRJNA278302) | terrestrial metagenome | isolation source: oil reservoir sample SB2 | place: USA: Alaska, North Slope, Schrader Bluff formation | collected 2011-09 | reverse complement strand
GCCACTCTTAAGCCGTTCAACGCAATTTGAACCTCAAACGGCGCCCATGTTTGTAAGCGGATGCTCATAAAGCCGTAATCTTCGTGATCGTAATAGAAATATAAATGTTTGCATCGTAACTGTTCTGGTTTTATTTGTGGGAATCCCGCAGTTTTATCAAAAGCCGCTTTAAATGTGTTACATGACTTATGCACACTTAAGGCGGCTAAGGTACACCTGCATTCCAAGAGCAAAGCATAATGGCCGCAAGGTTCCTTTAAATACAATTCGGTCAAAACCTTCGATTACGCCCTTGATTTTACCACCGTATTTATGTAATAATTTATCCATGCACTGCCTCCTCGCGATATTCTTGGAGATATGTCTTTCAACATTATTCTACAAAATATCTTAAGGACAGCGCATTATTTAATTTGGGTTGCGGGCGTAGCCCGCTTTAGTAAAGTTAAACCATAAAATATTTTGTGCCACAATTACCTGATGAATATTATAAAAAAATCAGGTTAATCATTAAGGTTAATCATTCAGGCTAACTATTTAAAAGAAAAGCTGGAGATATTTATAAGCAATCACATAATCGCAGTAATTTTGGGTGTCGTTGAAGGCATAACGGAGTTCTTGCCTATTTCTTCAACCGGGCACCTTTTACTTGTAAACAGGCTGGTTGGATTTACCGGTAGTTTTGCCAATATGTTTGACGTAATTATCCAGCTTGGAGCTATTCTATCGGTCGTCGTATATTTTTGGCATCGAATAAACCCGTTTAGCAGCAGAAAGACGGATAAGGAAAAAAAACAGACCTGGGATCTGTGGAGAACGACACTGGTAGGGGTTATCCCTGCTTTGCTTGTTGGAGGAACAATAGGTAAGCTTGTGGAGGATGCATTATTCAATCCGCTTACTGTAGCAGCGGCATTGGTTATCGGAGGAATCGTACTGATTATCGTGGAGAAAGGCGCCCGATTCAGTACGATCAATTCAATTTCCGCACTTAACTATAAGACGGCCTTTTTTATTGGTTTAATACAGTGTCTGGCAATGATTCCAGGTACTTCACGGTCGGCAGCCACGATTATCGGCGCCATGCTTCTGGGGGCATCGAGGAGCGTTGCCGCTGAATTTTCATTCTTTCTGGCCATCCCCACCATGGTTGCCGCATCAGCCTATTCTTTTCTGAAAGCCGACGCAAGTTTGAGTGCAGCTGAATGGCAAATTCTAAGCATCGGATTTGTGGTTTCGTTCCTGGTAGCCTGGTTAGTAATTGCGGCATTTATGAATTACATAAAAAAGAAGGATTTCAAACCCTTTGGATACTACCGTATCATTGTCGGTCTCGCGGTGTTCTATATAGCATTTATGAAATAGTGATACTTCTGGAAAAACAAAGAAACAAAATGCCCTCTCTTATTTTTCCTCCTCATAACATGCTTTGAACTGCCGGAGCTTCTCAAGAATTTCTGGATAACTAACCAAAAAGCCGTTTAATATCTTGATATTTTTAATGGTATTAATGCTGAGATAGTGCTCAATGAGCTCAGTCTCAAGCAATACCGTATCCAAAACCCCGATATTACTTAAAAATACTTCCAATGTTTCATGCCGGTCCAGCAGAAATGCTCCCATCATTTCGCCTTTGGGTGTCAGCTGTATAATTCCGTATTTTTTATAATTAAGGTAACCCATTGATGACAACTTACGTACTGTCTTGGAAGCCGAAGGCGCTTTTACATTCAGCTGTTCGGCCAGATGGTTAATCCTGACGTACCCTTCTTCCTGACAATTTCTATAAATCATTTCCAGGTAGTCTTCCATACTCGGAGTGAGATGGTCTTCATTCTTTTTTATCATTTCATAGCCGCGGAATGTGTGGAATTCTTTGTTATTCATCTCTCCCACTCCTTTTCACAAGAACTTCCTAATGAAGTTGAAGCAATAATTGAAAGTATCCAGGATGAATGTATGTAACCAATTTATTCTTCTTTTCATAGAATAAGGCGTGGGAAAAAAGTTTTCCCTAATCTAACTTATGATCGCCGGGGTTAAAGCATGAATATTTCAGGGGGTTTGGATTCGGATATGGAAAGATTGATTCCGTTACATCGTCTAATACCTGGTACTTGCGGAAAAGTCAGTCAATTGACCGCAAATGGCAATACGAGAAGGAGAATGCTTGATTTAGGATTGATTTGCGGTACACGGGTTGAAGCTTTGCAAAAGAGTCCTTCGGGCGACACGGTGGCTTATAAAATTCGCGGAGCTGTTATCGCCCTTCGTTCTGAAGAGGCGTCCCAAATAATCGTGGAATTGCTTTAGAGCTAAAAAAGAGGAGGACTATAAATGTGAGCCTTAAACAATTTTCCAGCGGGCGAATAACAAGAGAAACGTACAAGATCGATCTGCATGACGGGGATTTAATGATTGCCTTAGCCGGCAATCCCAACACTGGTAAAAGTACAGTTTTTAACAGTTTGACCGGTCTTAAACAGCATACCGGCAACTGGCCCGGAAAAACAGTCACAAACGCACAGGGAAGGTATATCCATCAGGATCAAAGATTCGTTCTCATTGATTTGCCCGGAACGTACTCCCTGTTTGCAAATTCGGTTGATGAGGAAATTGCCCGCGATTTTATTTGTTCGGGAGAACCCAGGGCAACCGTAGTTGTTACCGATGCAACTTGTCTGGAAAGAAACCTGAATCTGGTGTTACAGGTAATGGAGATTACTGATCATGTAGTACTTTGTGTAAATCTGCTGGATGAAGCAAAACGGAAGAAGATTCGGATTGATTTGCCTGCGCTTTCTAAAATACTTGGAATACCGGTAATCGGAACAAGCGCGCGGGACGGGGCGGGTTTGGATGCATTAAAGGATGCAGTTTGTCAGGTGGCGATGGGTAAAACAAAAACTGTTCCTTTGCGGATCCGTTATGGTTCTGCAGTGGGAGAATGTCTTAACCTGCTTGAACCTATAGTTCAAGGCATTGTTGATAAAAATGTAAACAGAAGGTGGGTTGCGCTTCGGCTGCTTGACGGAGACCGGGACGCTGAGGCTTCGCTGGCGCAGTTTCCCTTTTTCAGGATTCGTAAAAGCGAACAACTATCCGATGCTTTGGCGTTAGCTGATCAAATGCTTCTGGAAGATCATCTGGATCGGGGCAGCCTGCGTGACCATATAGTTACCTGCATTGTTGCCCAGGCTGAGGAAATTACTCAAAGAGTATTGCGGTGTGAGAAGCAAAACTACAACGACTTGGACCGCAGGATAGACAGCGTTCTTACCTCCAGGATTTGGGGGATCCCGGTAATGATGGCGCTGTTAGGGCTGGTCTTCTGGATTACCATCAAGGGGGCCAATTATCCTTCACAGGTCCTGGGGAATGGCCTCTTCTGGGGACAGGAACGCCTGACCCAGCTATTTTTATCTGCGGGCTGGCCTGGTTGGCTGCACGGGCTATTTGTCTTAGGAATGTATCGGACTCTGGCCTGGGTAATATCGGTTATGCTGCCTCCAATGGCTATATTTTTCCCTTTGTTTACCTTACTGGAAGATTTGGGCTACCTTCCGCGCATAGCCTTCAATCTGGATAATTATTTCAAGAAGGCGTGCGCCCATGGCAAACAGGCATTGACTATGTGTATGGGATTTGGATGCAACGCGGCAGGTATAATATCCTGCAGAATCATTGATTCTCCCAGGGAGCGGCTCATTTCTATTATTACCAACAATTATGTGCCCTGCAACGGGCGTTTCCCAACCCTGATCGCCCTGGCCACTGTTTTTATTGCCGGGGAATTGGGAAGCCATCAGTCTGTCATAGCTTCTCTAATCATCCTGGCAGCCATAGTAACAGGTGTCATGATTACTCTTATCGTATCAAAACTCTTGTCAAAAACGATACTGAAAGGGATTCCTTCATCTTTTGCCCTGGAGCTTCCCCCTTACCGCAAACCGCAGATCGGAAGAATTATTGTTCGTTCTCTTTATGACCGTACCTTGTTCGTTCTTGCCAGAGCAATCATCGTGGCGGCTCCGGCGGGCATGATTACCTGGGCATTTGCCAATATATATATAGGAGATCTCAGCATTTTACAGCACGGAGCAAACCTGCTGGGTCCGTTTGGCCGTATGTTGGGCTTGGATGGCTTTATATTGATGGCATTCATCCTTGGCTTACCGGCCAATGAGATTGTCATTCCTATTTTAGTAATGAGTTACATGTCCGCCGGCCAGATGATTGAGTTGGACAATCTGCAGGCCTTGCGGGAACTCTTTCTCGTCAATGGATGGACCTGGCTGACGGCGGTATGTACAATGCTGTTCTGCTTGAACCATTATCCCTGTGGAATAACGCTGTTGACTATTAAGAAGGAAACTCAGAGCATAAAATGGACCCTCATAACATTTGCCATTACGACTGCTACAGGAATTATTCTGTGTTTTGTCGTTGCTCAGAGCGCTCGGCTGCTGGGGCTGGTCTGAGAATAGAAACCCAGTGTATATCGTAAATGCAGAACCAGATGTATACATTTATGTTGAAGATATTAATCCAGCCGGAAGCAAAACTATTCTATTTATACACGGATGGCCCGGAAATCATAATCTCTTCGAATACCAGTACAACAACATATCAAGATCGCCCCAATATGCTCAGGAACTTCGGCAACATGATTTTTCATAGTTATGTCACGCCTGCTCTTTCCGATTGGATCTTTGATTTAGGCCTCCAAGCTGCAAGTTGGGCTACCGTGGCGATTGCATATGCATGGCTGAATGAAGAAGAACTATTTAAAGATATGGCGGCAATTCATGTACCCACCCTGATTCTTCACGGCCTTAACGATAAAGTATGTCTTTACCCGCTGGCAATAGCTCAACAAAGAGGGATTGCAAACGCAAAACTTGTGCCGTTTGAATCATGCGGTCATTTCTTGTTTTATGATCAGCTTGAAAGGTTCAATAAAGAGCTGGTTCAATTCATCGAAGAATAAATAACAAATTACGAGTTTTATGTATCCATTCGCCTTTCTAAACAAGCTTTTCCCGGCGCATTACGGACATCATACTCAAAGCGGACTAACTTTACTTATAAAAAAAATAGCGTCGGTTTGGCAGGTTATGATTGTACCTCATTGTAGCGTAGAGATTACTCAAAATGTTATAATGCATATAGAAATTTGGGGTAGATAGCGATGATTTACCTTGGCGTATGTTGTCTAAATCGTCCGTTTGACGACCAAACCCAAGAAAGGATCCGGCTTGAATCGGAAGCTATTTTGTTAATTCTTTCTGGTTGCGAAAAAAACGAGCCAATCGTCTCGTGAGCATAGGACTTAAGCCATTCGCCTAGCGTCTTGATTGTACTTAAAAGTGTGCCTGCAGTACTATTCTCTGGTAGAAACACTGCCGGTCCAAATTGCGGAAAGCATCAAATTGTGTAGACAATATTTCATCGTAAAAAGGAGAAGGGCATGATAAGTAAAGTAAGAAGAAATGATCCTTGTCCCTGTGGCAGCGGCAAAAAATATAAAAAGTGTTGTCTTGGTAAACCATTGCCGGAAGCAGCGCAAAATAGCTTCGAGCGGTATTTGGACAACCTTTGGTCATACGAAAAAGTAAATGAAATGGGTACAGAGGAAATCGTTGATAAATTGCAGGACATTGGTATTTCTTTTGAAAAAGAAACGTTTTTAGAAGATGTAGAAAAGTTTTATTCCGCACGACCACGACAATTATCGGAGAGCTGGGTTACAACCAACGTTATGAATAATGAAATTGGCGGGGGTGTTTTAAATGGCTGAAACCTTGAGCCCGTCTTTGGAGGATTATTTAGAGACTATTCTCAAGCTTTGCGAGGAAAATGGCACAGCCAAAATCAGTGATATTGCTAAAAGGCTTAAAATAGCCAAACCCAGCGTCACTCAGGCCGTGGCCTCACTGCGCCGTGATGGTTTGGTAAATCAGGCCCCTTATGGAACAATATCCCTTACCGAAAAAGGACGATTCCAGGCACAAGACGTTTGGCATAGGCACCAGATTATCAGCAGCTTTCTTCTGGAAATTCTCAAAGTTTCACCTGCAGTGGCGGAAAAAGACGCTTGTTTGATAGAGCATGTCATCAGCCCGGAAACAATTTTTCGTATGGCCGATTGGCTTGGAGAAGAACATCCATCCCCACTTGGGTCAGTTTTAAGATTATCACTTGATGCCCTGCTTCCCGGGCAAAAAGCCCGAATAATCAAGATTCAAGGAAAAAACACCTCCATTAAGCGCCGGATTTTGGAAATGGGACTTGTTCCAGGCGCTGAACTTGAAGTGGAAAGAATAGCCCCACTGGGTGATCCTATGGAGCTTAGAATGCAGGATTACCACCTTAGTTTACGCCGTGAAGAAGCCGCCCTCATACTCGTGCATCCTATTCAGGACTAAATTAAACACGCTTTTATGTTATGCACATAACGATATTGACATAAATTAAGAACATTGATATGATAAAAAAAAAGAATTATTATAATAAATGACAGGTGTTTATTTTTTTGATATATAAGTTAGGCATGCCTAACTTATATAAAGGAGGTGAATTCGATGGAAACCTTCATATTGCTAGCGGCAGGTATTTTCGCCCTGATCATTTTATATTTTAGAATCAAGCGCCTTGTTGACACAGTAAAATGCGATCTTGTAAAAAGCTCGTGCAACTGCGGCAGTTGCTCCAACTCGTGCGCTACCCGTGAAATACAGAAAACAGCTGATAATTCATCACAAAAATAGTCGCTCCTGGCTAAGCAAGGCCAGTTTATTACGTATGTAGTCGACTCTTCCTGGAGAGGAAGACCGCAGAGAAAATATATAAAAAATTATGGAGGTGGACGATATGAACCGCACTTTAAAAGACCTGGTTCCCGGAGACACTGCCCGTATTAAAGCTGTTAACGGCAACAGCAGCATCCGCCGCCGCATAGTGGAAATGGGGCTGTTACCAGGAGTGGAACTCATGATGGAGCGTTACGCTCCCCTGGGCGACCCGATAGAAGTAAAAAGCCAGGGATTTCATCTGTCTTTGCGTAAAGAAGAAGCGGATACCATTATCCTGGAATAATAACTGGAGGCGAATAGAGATGAACGGTAAAAATATTGTGATTGCCCTGGCCGGCAATCCCAACTCCGGAAAAACTACAATATTCAATGCTCTGACAGGCGGCCGGCAGCACGTGGGCAATTATCCCGGAGTAACAGTGGAAAGAAAAGAAGGCCGAGTTAAATATAAGGGTCATGAAATTACAGTAATCGACCTTCCCGGGACCTACGGTTTATCAGCCTACTCTCCGGATGAAGTTGTGGCGCGTCAGGTTATTATTGGAGGAAAACCCGATATCCTGGTTAATATTGCTGACGCTTCAAACTTGGAGCGCAACCTCTATCTGACCATGCAGTTAAAAGAACTCGGGATTCCAGTCATAGTGGTGTTAAATATGGCTGATGTGGCCGAAAATAACAAAGTCAAGATCAATTACAAACTGCTTTCCCAACTCCTGGGCCTTCCGGTCATACGCGCCGTAGGCAGCAAAAACGAAGGTATAAAAGAGATTCTGGAGGCTGTTATAAATAACGATTCCAAACAGTCGAGTCCACGGGAACGACAGGTCCGCTATCGCCCGGAAATTGAAAAGGAATTAAGCCGCTTGCAGGAGATATTACAAACTCTAAAACCGCCGGGATCGGAAGCTGCAGCAGGAATAGACGCGGGTGTTTCATTTCCTTCCTTGCCCCATCGGTGGCTGCTAACAAAGCTACTGGAAAATGATAAGGAAGCAAGTAAGCAAATCGCTGTTTATGAGGAAAGCCAAAGTCTAAGGAGTGAAGTTGAGCAAAGCCGTACCCGCCTTAACAACCTTCTGGGCGAGGATCCGGAAATGGCTTTGGTGGAAGACCGCTATGCTCTCGTTCGCGGTATTTGCCGTGAGGCCTGCCAAAGAAGTACTTTAGATAAGCCAACCATAACAGAAAAAATTGATAATGTCCTGTTAAATCGTGTTCTGGGCATTCCCATATTTTTAGGCTTGATGTGGCTGCTTTTTCAATTAACCTTCACGCTAGGTTCTCCCCCCATGGACTGGATTGACTCCGGAGTATCCTTCCTGGGAGAGTGGCTAAACTCGAATCTGGCTGATGGTATGCTGCGCTCCCTGCTGGTAGACGGCATCATCGGTGGCGTAGGTGGAATCATTGTCTTTTTACCCAATATTGTGCTGCTCTTCCTGGGCATCGCCTTTCTTGAAGGAACGGGTTACATGGCCCGGGCTGCCTTTGTGATGGATCAGGTTATGCACAAGGCCGGCCTGCATGGAAAATCCTTTGTTCCTATGCTGATAGGTTTCGGTTGCGGGGTTCCGGCTCTGATGGCCAGCCGCACCTTGGAAAATCCTCGCGATCGTCTGGTTACCATGCTAGTCACCCCGCTGATGAGCTGCGGGGCACGGCTACCGGTTTACAGCCTTTTGATCGCCGCTTTTTTCCCGAATCAAATGGGAGGAAACATTTTATTCTCTATTTATCTGCTTGGTATTTTCATGGCCATTTTCATGGCCCGGGTATTTCGGACCTGGGTGTTGCCTGGCGAGACTGAACCTTTTGTCATGGAACTGCCTACCTATCAATTACCAACCATAAAATATATTCTCATCCACATGTGGGAACGGGCCTGGCTCTATCTGAAAAAGGCAGGGACCATACTTCTGGCCATTTCTATTTTAATGTGGGGCCTTTTTACCTTCCCTACCGTAGTCAGCCGGGGAGCGGAAGGAGAAAATACCGCTTCCCAGTTGGAAAACAGCTATGCTGGACGGCTTGGCAAGGTTATAGAACCGGTGTTCAGCCCGTTGGGCTTTGACTGGAAAACCAGTGTAGCCCTGGTTGCTGGTTTTGGAGCCAAGGAAGTGGTGGTCAGCACATTAGGAACCCTTTACAGTATAGAAGACGAGGATGCTCTGGCGGAAGAAGAAGAGGAATCTGTGAGCGGATTCGCCGAAAGAGCCCGGGAACAATCCGGTTATACTCCGCTGGTAGCCTATGTGCTGATGGTATTTACCCTGCTCTATGTTCCTTGCATGGCCCTAATCGCTGTCATGAAGAGAGAGACTAATGGATGGAAATGGCCTTTGTTTACCATAGGATATACTGTGGTCCTGGCCTGGGTGGTTTCGTTTCTTGTCTACCGGGGAGGATTGTTGTTCGGAATTGGGATATGAACGGCACATATCAATTGAATCTTGAGAGTGAATGAAGCGGGCAAGGCCGGTTACTCCGGCGAAGGGAGGTTAATGTTATGAATGGCTTAAATATCACAAACTCAGTTGAACAAATGCAATGCGGCTTGATGAAAGAAAAATGCGTCAACCTGACTGCTAGGCTATTGAAAAAATAATTGTAATAATTTTGAATTACCTATTGACAGCGCATAAAAAAGCAATTACAATTACTACAATTAAATAAGAGGTACGAAGTAGTGCCAAAGGGCAGTGGTGCTTTTTAAGAAAGCTATATTATTTCTTAAAGAGCTTTTTTATTTGGAACGCAAAGGCGTACGAATTGAGCTGTGTCGCTCTCTAAGCAGGACTAAGAAAATCCTGCCGTGAGAGCGTTTTTTGTTTCATAAGTTTAATGCAGGCGAGGCATACTATAAACTTTTTAATGTTTAGGTAGACATTCGTGCCGCGTAAAGTGCGCCGGTTGCAAGGATGAAAATTCATCAAAAAAGGTAGGTCAATGCTTTAGTGCGATTTTAAGCGTGCGAACATGAGCACGTAGGCAGTTGATCTTTCTAAGGTAAGTTAAGGCTGACTGAATTTGTCTTAAGCATAGGGATGAAGCCTGTTTACGTGCTGACCGGCACACCGGAGGGATCGATCGGCGGCCTGCAGGGAATGTTCGGGAAAGAAATAACAAACATGCTGGAGGAGGCCGGTGTTGAGGGAAGAGTGGAAGCAGCCGGTGATCTTTTCGAATTTCACCAGTGGATCAAGAACGGACCTGTTGATTTATTAATGGCAATACATACGGAAAATATATCGCCAAAGCGGAAGATATACCCTTTGTCCGTTTCGGGTTTCCCATTTTGGACAGAAGCATGCACCCTTACCTTCCGGTAGTCGGCTATAAGGGCGCCATGCGGCTGCCTGAATTGATCAGCAATGCTCTTCTGGACAGAGTGGACCGTGACACCGAAGATGTGGATTTTGAATTGGTTATGTAAGTTATACGAAATATATAAGGATGTGTTTGCTATGAAAGCGACTCAACCGTCAGACGTTGCTATTGCAGAAAGAAAAAACTTCATCTGCACGAAAGGAAAGCACAAGCAGCAATTGAAATGCGATGCCGACAGCATTGCCGGCAGTATCAGCCAGAGGGCCTGTGTTTATTGCGGGGCAAGGGTTGTTTTAAATCCAATCACGGACGCCGTACACTTGGTGCACGGACCTATCGGCTGCGCCAGTTATACCTGGGATATCCGGGGCAGCCTGAGCAGCGGTTCCGATTTATACCGGTTCAGCTTTTCTACCGATTTGAAAGAACAGGACATAATTTTCGGCGGTGAGAAAAAGCTTGCCGGGGCAATCGACGAATTGGTTCAAAAATATAACCCCGAACTGGTGCTGGTCTATTCAACCTGTATTATCGGTGTCATCGGCGACGACCTGGAAGCAGTTTGTAAAACTGCCGCCCAAAAACACAAGATTAAGGTGATTCCTGTACAATCCAGCGGTTTCATAGGTAATAAAGCAGCGGGATACCGGGCCGCCTGCGATGTGCTCATGCGCCTGATCGAACCTGAAAGCAGTAAAGGAATTCAAAAAAGCAAAAGCATTAATTATCTGGGTGACTATAACCTTGCCGGCGAGGTTTGGATTATCAAGAACTATTTAAAGCAAATCGGTATTGATGTCAACGTGACTTTTACCGGGGATTCCAGATACGCAACATTAAAAACTGCGGCCGGAGCTTCTTTCAATATAGTACAGTGCGCCGGCTCAATGACATATTTGGCCGAGAAAATGGAGGAACTGTACGGCATTCCCTATCTGAACGTGTCTTTCCTGGGCATAGAAGATACGTCGGAATCTCTGAGAAAAATCGCCAGAGCTTTTCATGATGTAGAGATGATGCGCAAAACCGAAAATCTTATTAAAAACGAAGTAGCCGGGATTGCGCCAGAAATCCGGCGCTACCGGGAGAAATTGAAGGGCAAGAAGGCAGCTATCTATGTAGGTGGAGGATTCAAGGCAGTTTCACTGATTAAACAGTTTAAAGAGATAGGGATAGAGGTGGTCATGATCGGCACTCAAACAGGCCGGCGGGAAGATTATGAAAAAATCAACGACCTGGTGGATGACGGGACAGTCATACTTGACGACGCAAACCCTTCGGAACTGGAAGAGTTTATGATGGAAAAAGGGGCCCATCTCCTGGTGGGAGGAGTAAAGGAAAGGCCGCTGGCCTACAAGCTGGGTGTCGCTTTTGTTGACCATAATCATGATCGGAAACATCCCTTGAGTGGATTTACCGGGGCGGTTAATTTCGCCAGGGAAGTTTACTCCACGGTTTGCTCTCCGGTCTGGGATTATTTAGATAGTCCGGGAGGCGTTTATTATGGAAAAAGAAACTACCTATTGCAAAAATGTTAATGAAGACCCCTGCAATATGTGCATGCCCATGGGAGGCATCCTGCCCTTCAAGGGTATAGAGCAGTCCATGGTCATTATTCACGGTTCCCAGGGCTGCAGCACTTATATGCGCAGGCACATCGCGGAACATTTCAACGAGCCAATCGACGTAGCCTCTTCCTCGCTCAATGAAAAAGGAACGGTTTACGGCGGGGAAGGCAGTTTAAAAAGAGGTCTTGATAATTTAATCAAGGTGTATAAACCCGGATTTGTCGGCGTCCTTACCACCTGTCTGGCGGACACAATCGGTGAGGATGTAGAACGGATTACTTCAGAGTATCTCAAAGAAAAAAGGCTGGAGAATTTACCTGTTGTTACTGTATCCACACCCGGCTACGGAGGAACTCATACTGAAGGCTATTTTCTGGCCGTAAAAAATATCATAACCAAACTGGTGCGAAGGACGGAAAAACATTCGAAAATTAATGTCCTTGTCCCCAATCTAAGCCCGGCCGACATCAGGGAGATCAAGAGGATTCTGCAATTGATGAAGGCTGATTATGTCCTGCTCCCTGACTATTCCGACACGCTGGACCGCCCTTTCGAAAGGCCTTACAAAAAGATACCCGAAGGGGGAACAAAGCCGGCCGATATAACCCGGATGTCCGGGGCCGCGGCTACAATCCAGATGGGCGTGACGGTGGATGACAGTATCTCGCCGGGCAGATATCTGGAAACTGAGTTTGGTGTCCCCCTTCATAACGTACCTATACCCATGGGCATAGAGAACACGGATCTATTTATCAACCTATTGGAGCAATTGACTCATAATCCTGTTCCTAAAAGCCTGGAACATGAAAGGGGAAGACTTCTGGATTGCATGATTGATTCTCATAAATATAATTTCCAGGGAAGGGGTGTCGTTTTCGGCGAGCCGGAGAATGTATACGCCATTGTTAAAACCTGTATGGAAAACGGTGTCTCCCTGGTAGTAGCGGCTACAGGCAGCAAAAGCAGCAAACTGACCGGACTGTTAAAAACCCTGCTTAGCCAGCACCAGGAAGAAGCCTGTATTTTAAATGAAGCTGATTTTTCGCAAATCAGGGAGAAAAGCAGAGAAATGGCAGCTAATATTGCCATTGGTCATTCCGACGGCAGGTATTTGACTGAAAGAGAAGGTATTCCCCTGGTAAGAATCGGCTTCCCCATTCATGACCGGGTCGGAGGACAGCGGTTGTTGTCGGTAGGATATGTGGGCACTACCATGTTCCTGGACCGGGTTACTAATACGCTGCTGGAAAACAAATATAAAAATTACCGTAGCTCAATGTATCAGCAATTCTATCAAGGTACTGCAGAAAAAGGATCACTGCCGCTGTGAAAATTTGAGGTGAGAAAAATGAACTGTCCGTATACACAAGAGCAAAACAGCAGCCTGCTGCCGTTAAATACGCTGGATAAGACCGGCAGGCATCCTTGTTTTTCATTTAATGCCCACCTGAAGTTTGCCAGAATGCATTTGCCCGTAGCGCCCTATTGTAATATAAACTGCAACTATTGCAACAGAAAATATGATTGTTTGCACGAGAGCAGGCCCGGTGTAACGAGCGAAATCCTGTCGCCCGAATCTGCTCATCAAAAATACAAATTTGTGAAAGAAAAGATCGGGAACCTGAGTGTGGCAGGCATAGCCGGGCCGGGAGACGCATTGGCTAACTGGACAAATACCAGGAAGACTATTGAGTTGATCAAGCAAACGGACCCGGAGGTTATATTCTGTTTATCCACCAACGGATTGAAATTGCCCGAATATGCCCCGCGAATTGTTGAACTGGGCATCAAACATGTGACTGTTACAGTAAATTGTCTTGATCCGGAAATAGGGGAAAGAATTTATAGATTTATCAATTATAAAGGAAAAAGATACAAAGGAATTGAAGGAGCCGGAATCTTAATCAATAACCAGCTGGCGGGAATAGAATATCTGGCCGGGTGCGGGGTAGCGATCAAAGTAAACATTGTCGCAATTAAAAGCATCAATGATCGCCATATTCCGGACATTGTTAAGAAGGTTAAGGAATTAGGGGTATTCATAACCAATATTATGCCGCTTATACCTGCGGAAGGCAGCGCTTTTGCAAACCTTCCTCAGATAAGCATGAAAGACTTAAATAAGTTAAGAAATGCCTGTCAAGCCGACCTGCAGCAAATGTATCATTGCCGGCAATGCAGAGCCGATGCCGTTGGTTTATTGGGCGACGACCGGTCTTTTGAATTTTCTTCAGTAAACAAAGTATGCTGTCAATAACGGTAACTATACTGAAAGTATTCTCATTAGGGAGGTCAACTGCCTATGTGCTCATGTTCGCCTCCGCTATTAAAAATTTAAGGGAGTCACACCGATGCTGAAATCAAACAAAGGAAAACCGACGGTGAAGTAAAAGCAGAGATTGAAGCTATGTTAAATGGGGAGCCAGTAACAATATTGCAAACCATTGAGAAACAAAAGCGCGATGAGATACTCAGGCGGATCAAGATTATTGAAGGGGTAACACAGCGGCAGATTGCCCGGGTAATTGGATTAAATCAAAACACGGTTTTTAAGGCCTAAACAGGGAAGCAAAAAGA
>LDZU01000110.1_pt1 | contig 14317 bp, 6 predicted proteins | sample 615531 | NCBI WGS metagenome assembly LDZU01 (sample SAMN03408293, study PRJNA278302) | terrestrial metagenome | isolation source: oil reservoir sample SB2 | place: USA: Alaska, North Slope, Schrader Bluff formation | collected 2011-09 | reverse complement strand
CTGATGGACATGATCGCTTTTTCCGCGAAACCCTTCAATTCCGGAAAAGCTCTTACAGGAAACCTTGCAGAGTACTGGAGATACAGGATCGGGAACTACCGGATAATCTGTCATATCGACAATGAGGGAAAAGAAATACTGGTTGTCGCGATCGGCGACCGGAAAAGCATCTACAAGCAGGTGAAAAGAAAACCCTGAGAGCAAACCGTCGAGCCGCCCCTTAAATGCCTTCATTTCCCCGTTTCGGCCATTTAGTCAAAAGCGTAGGTCTGACACCTATAAGGTTCTTCAGGTTTTCATCGACTTCTACAACCTTCATGCCAGGGATCTTCACGAACTGCTCACAACCAGCGAGATCCATGGGCACTCCAACGGTCCTTCGAACCTCATGCACAGGTATATCCACGAGGACACACCCTTCGGCCTGGTTCCCCTGGCGTCTCTTGCCAGACACGCCGGTGTGGCAACCCCCAACATCGATGCCATCATCCGGCTTGCTTCGACGATGAACGACGTGGACTACTTACAGGAAGGCATCACGGTAGAGAAGATGGGCCTGGCCGGTATGGACTCTCGACAGATAGCCCGGTTTCTGGAACAGGGCAGCATTTGAAATTAGGCCTATCCCTAAGGCAAGGGACCCCTTGAGGGGTCCCTTGCACCCGCCTGGAAACCACGGGCACTTTGTTGGTGCCTGCCCGAACGCGAAGTCCGGAGGCGCATCAACAAAGGGCGGCGGCTCCCCCTCACCGGCTCCTATGTCTCCGGTGAAGCTTCCCGAGGGGCCTTGTGGCTTCCTGGACTAGCTCCCCTATTTCAGAGTTTTATCCATTTTGTCAAAAGTGTAGGTGCGACCCCTATGAGTTCGCTGAATCTAACCCATAGGGACAAGCCTGTCTCCTAGCACCGCACCATACCCGTATCTTACATGTGCGTACCGTCGGCGGTCTGCTGGTATCTCGATCACTTGGACAGTCATGCTTCCAAATGGTTCAACATGCCGGATGCAGAGAAAAACCATCATTAGTTCCACAGCGGTTACTAAACTCTGAAGGGTTTGTTGAAAGAATAAACCAACGGGAATCTCTCCCAGGGGTGTCTGCGGGTGGATGATTTTGATCATTGGTGGAAGAAGGATATTCTGCGGATCCAGACAAAAGTTTTTGACGACCAACCTCTGATTTGCCCTTGGATGCTCTACACAGTTCCGAGCATTGCGAATTAACTGCAGAAAGGGAACAACTTCTGCTAAAAAATCCGAGAAATTATCGGTGTCTTGAGGCTCATCATCGATTTTTTTCTTTAAGTTCTCCCACCCACCAGATCCAACATCTGGGTAGAACCTTTGAACAAGTTTGAACAATTTCCGTAGCACATGATCTGCTCTTTGCAAAAATTCATTGCATCTAGATTCAACATTTCCGAGCGCTGGCACGACAAAAGAACGATCTTTCCGAATCTTAGGATCCAATTTTTCTGTTACCGCTTCTTCTGCGTTGTGATATTTTTCCTCTAACTGGTGAGCAGCAGCAATGTCCTCCGCCATTTCGAGCACCATGGCAAAAGCCTGTGCACCATCAACCTCGCTCAGGAAACAAGAACTTTGGAACAAACCATGGGCCGTCAATAGAACTGCACCCACCCAGGGGGCGTCCGCCCCGTAAGGAATGACTTGTTGAATGGTGTTCGGTGTCGCAACATTCGTTCGTTCTGGATCCACTTCATCAGCGAGCTTTATTTCATAGATACCCTTACCTTTGACCACCAATAGCCGGTCGCCAGTGGAAATCATCTCCGCTATCGCGCTATCGTCATCCGGCGTATGGACCTCTAGTGAGATTGCAGCATCTCTTATTTTATCGATCTTCCGTGCACTGTCAGTTCGTTTTACCATTTATCATCTACTCCTTGTGCCACCTGCCGCGAGTAGCAGATCAAATATTACCTCCTGAACTCTTTGTTAGCCATCATACGTGTGGTTCCAGGTATTCGAAGACCTTCCGTACATTGTTGATCGAATTTTCAATGAATGGCAGTACTGACTTGTCAATCTCCGCGAACCTGAAATCGACCCAAATAACAACTTCTGTTTCTACTACATTGTTAGGTTCCGGCATTTGAGTTCTGGGATCAATGGGAACTCCCATCACGCTTACTCCCGGACCAAAGGTGACACTAGGCCCCCACGACACGGAACCCTCCTCACGAGACACTGTAACTTGTCTTTGTTCCGTTCTTGTTTGCTCGACAAGGTCCTGATGTTTGTTGTGGTTATTCAGTTTGCTGAATTGACCAAGCCATGGGTCAGTAAATGGCTGAACGTTCTTTAGAACCTGAAGTGTTTCGCCCGATGATCCTGACAAACTAGGATAATTCTTTGAAATGGTTTGGTTAAATTCCTTCTCTGTTTGGCATATGGGAAAATACAGCTTGCTCGGCTTTTTTGCCCCTGAACAGTGACTCTCGAAGATATCGTGTGCCATGTAGTCAAGACAGGATCTGAGGTTTTCGAAGATGTTTTTGATGGCGATTTTCAAGTCTTCCCGCACATGCTTCTCATGAAGAGATTCATCATACTCAGCCCGCAGTTTTTTAAAATCGGCCTCAGCTTTCTTGAGCAAAGCCTTAATACTATTCGACCGTTTCATATTCCTCACCCCTAACAGCTAACGCCGCCCCACCAGCTCATATATCTCCGGCTAAGGTTCCCGAAGCGCTTTGCGGTTTTCTGGACCAACTTCTCAATTCCAGAGTTTTTCCCATTTTGTAAAAAGTGTAGGTGCGACCCCTATGAACCCTCGCGTATCACTCAGTTTCGATCACTTCGCGGGCAAATTCGAGAAATCTTTTCTTGGCTGTAAGAGACATGGCTTTAAATTTTTCCAAAAGCCATTCAACGTTCCAACTCTCAAGGCATTTTTCTATACTTTTGACTAGGTTGATTCTTTTCGCCTCATCGTCTTCCGTAATAAAAGCAGGGGGGTTTGTTGCTTGTTCGTGCACCTGATTCAATTTTGTCACATTCATTGAATCTATTCGTTTAATTTTTTCTTCGAGACTTAATAACCATTCTTTGCTTCTTTGGTTCCTTTTTGCTGCTATTTCCTCAAAAATGTTTTCCAGTGCGTCCTCGATAAACCAGGGAATTGCCTCTTTTTCTTCGTCAGAAAAGTGTGTTTCTGTCTCATTTTTAATGGTTTCTTTCTTTTTCTGAAACTCCTGCCAAGAAAGTTTTTGATCATCCAGGGCAGCGTAAGCATTTTTGAAACCTACTACCGCTTTTTTCATTACGAAAAAGTCCTGTAAATCCTGTTCGCATCCTTGATAAGCTTGAATTACAAACTGCAATATTTGTGAAATCGTATCGAGATCACTTACTTCTCTGATTTCGAGATCCCACAACTGCATGGCTTTCTCTTTGATCTGTTCTTCTTCTTTTTCAAGTTCTTTCAAAAAAGTTGTAAGCTTGGAAAGTGTCTTTGTAATTTCTTCTTTTTCCTTAACTCTTACGTTCGAAAGTTTCTCGAGAACTTCTTGTAGATTTCTTGAATGACTCTTGCAAGAATCCCGTAAATCCCTAATCTCCGAAATTTTCCGTCCTCGTCTTTGTCCGGTGTTTTCAGTTTTCAGCCATGCCTTCACATCATCCAATAATTCGTTTGCTTCACTAATAAGCTCAACATATTGCATCGTTTCTTCTACATGTTGTTCCAATTCATTGTAGAGACGCCCTAATCCCAAAATTCTCAGGTTTCCACCAACCTTTTTGAGCATTCTCTCTTTAAACTCAACAATAGATTCCGGCCTTCTGTTACGAGGTTTTTGGCCCTGTATCCATTCCTCAAAAAGAATTTCGATTCTCTGTGTATATTGCTCTATAAAGGGATCAAGCTCCTTGATCCGCCAATCTGACCATTTTTCAGGATCCTGCTGCATTTCCTTCTGCAGATTCTTTAAACTCGCAACACCCCATGAAAGGATGGAGACATCTTCTCTTCCTATGCCCGCCTCAACTTTGTCAAATGCTTCCTTCTGTTGTTTTTGCATGTATCGTAATGCTTGCAAAGCATTTTTGCTTTTTTCCTTCAGGCTTTCATACCGGTATCTCCAGATTTCTGCGGTTAATGGAATATTTTGTCTTAGAGATTCCGCTTTCTTGCTGTATTCAAGCAACTTATCGCAATTTCTCTCACCTTCCCAGGAATCTAAAAGTTCTGTCCATGGACTTTCTTTTGAGGTATCCAGCTCAGATAAATCTATCTTTTTCAATGCATCCAAATTCAAGGACCTTTTTTGGAACAAATCAGTTTCCAATAATTTCGCAAAGCTATACTCAGATCCTTCTTTTGAAATAAAAATCTTTTCAGTCCGCGGGGCGACAAAGACGGCAAACAATAATGAGGCTGAGGGAATATTCGCCCCGTAGGGAGGTTTACAAATTTCTTCTATAGCCTTTCCAACGTTCAACCCCGCCTCCGGATCACGGAGTCTCTGATTCCATTGGTCGATTATCTCCCGAACGATTGGGTGTTCGGGAAAGGAAGAGACTTTCCCTGCCTTGTTGAAAACTCCCCATGTTTCCGTTAATACAGAGAATGCCCGGTTTTTTTCCTTAGGTGGCATTGTCATAATTTTCTCGTAATCAAAATTACCTGAAAAAAGGTCTATCAAGAACTTTTGCCACGTGTCGACCGCATTACCTCGCATGGTCGTAAATCCGTCAAAGGGAAAGGGTAACACCTTGGGATAAATACTTTCGAAGAGCACTGAACATGCCTGGCTCAAACGGCAGGATATTTCGTTGTCCGGAAGAAGGCTCGCATATCGCCTTTCACGGATTTTTTCTTCAACCTTCCCTTGGAATAACTGCCTAGCTTTATTAAGTTGTGATGAAACTAGGTTTCCAAAATGCTGTAATTCCTGTTCATTGACTGGATCTTCCATGATTGCTATTTCAGAGAGCGTTTGCCCTATCTGACCATCATCATCATGAATGACGACACCAAAAATCGGGAGAGTATCAACCTCGAATTCCAATGCTTTCTCTTTTAGTTTCTGCTCAATAAATTCTTTCGCTTGTTCCGGGCTTCTGCTTTGCTCTACGTAACAAAAGATAACCGTCCCTCTGGCTTCATCAATACCTCTGGAGTTTGCCCAATTCTGTGATGCAAGCCCTATCTGGAGTTCGACTGAAGAAAGATCAGCGACAACACCATGAAACTTCCACTCTTTTGAGAAGACACTATTTTTTTCGCCAAAATCACAATCTATATCACCAAAAACATCACAAAGCTCCGACGCTTTCGCCGAAAAAAGCTTAGCCTTTTCTTTTTCGTCGTAAAGTTCTGATACTCTGCGTTTCAAGAAATTCAAAAACTGCGGTCTTGGGACAGTATCTCCAAGTATCTCAAATTGTTTCGTACTTTCATCCCAATCAACAGCGTTCAATTCTTCTCGCAACGTTTCTACACCTTTACTCACCTCTGGCAGTGCAAGACCTGTCATAACAGTTAAAGCCCTTATCGTTTCACTTTCGCTTGAAGTTTTTAAATTCAATTTTGTAGAGAGCACAATTGATCGTAAAATTTTGATATGCGTCTCTTCCAAGTGCTGCCTATACCTGTCTGTTACGGCCAAATATGCATGGAGGGCCGAGCCTTGGCGCCCTTTTTCTTCGGATTTTAGTAAGTCCTCTTCCAGCTTGGGAGACCACAATTCAACAGGCCGTATCTGCCAAAAGCTGCTCTCTGGAACATCTTTTTCAGCTAAGAGTTCAAAGGAAATCTCTAACAGAGTAAGAATCGATCTTTCCTGCAGAAACCTGCCCTCCGCGCCGAGATAGTATAAAAGCCAAGTAGCAAAGGGTGACAGCGGCCAACAGCCTTGTTCGACGATACTTGCAAACTGCTCCTTTTCGCTCCATACTCTATGCTTCCGAGTCTCGGGAAACCAGTTGTGTAGGTCATTCAGGAGAGCAGTTGTATGGGCCGGGTTTTTGGTTTCTTTAAGGACCTGAGAATAAGTTCTCTCATCTTTTTCCAGCAAATTCGCGATCAAGGTTTCAAGGTTTACCGAAAGGTAAAACCTTTTAGCCAATTCATAGCGGGTCACATATCTCAGAATGTAATTCTGTCTCTCAGGTGCAACCAATTGGACATAGGCGTTAAGTTCATACTGTATAAATCCGAAAAACGAAACCTTCTCTGAATTTGCCTGGACGCCTTCGAAAAGATCCTGCAAAACACCGCTCCCAGCAATGTAGGGTTGATTGGTTGCGAATTCGATGTATCTTCCGAATTCATCAAAAAGTATCATCAAATGCTTGAAAGGTTTCCCCTCACCACAGTATTCTCTTGAAACAACCTCCAGGATTTCTGCAAGAGATTCGCTTCCAAAAGCGCTTATTTTCAAGCCGCGTTCTGAAAAATAGGTATGAGCTTTCGCATAGATTTCTTCATCTTGACTGTCAAGTGCTTTCAAAACGTCTTCAGTTTCCAGCATTCCACAACTTTTAAGCAAATCTGAAGCGCCTTTGTCCATTTCAACAAGCTTTGCCATTTGCTGGAACCGTGGACGAAGATTGTCTAATGGCCCGGTGTCAAGTTGCTTCTCCTTGAGTTGCGGAAGTATTTGCCTCACGAATTCAGCCGTGAGATCAAAGTTCTTTGCTCCGTTAAGGGCTACAACAAGGCATGGCCTTTTGTCTAAAGAGAAGTAATTGTGCATTTCCGTGCCAATGTCATTGTCTGCCGATTCTATGCCCGAAAGGATTTTCTCTGAGGTTTCGCTTTGCGGTCTTGAAAGCAATTCGGCCATAGTCAACGCAAAATGAGATTTCCCCGAACCATAGCCGGCTATGGTTAGCGAAAATGGCTGGTCTTCCATTCCCAAGCTTCTTTTTAAGATAAAACGTGCCAAGCTCGCTGTATCTGTTTTCGTGTAGGCGGCAGTATCCGTTATCTGCGTATCAGCCGTGGCATGGTATTTCGGCCCATGGAACAGAAAGGATTCCGCTGCCAGGCGGCTTTTTGAAGGGTCTGCCAAGAACCAGTCAAGATTTACGGCTCCATGAAAAAGCTTATCTCCCCGAAACATCACTTGATTGTTGAGTTTCGGCATGAAAAGGTGCCCCCTCTTTTTAAAACTCATAAATCAAAGTAGGTCGTTATAGATTTTTTCCCAAGCGACCTTGGTATTTTCCAGTGGTTGTATCGTCCAAGGTTTCATGTGGCGGTTCACTTCAATGAGTTTTTTGTTTTCTATCAAGCGTAAAACTTCAATAACTTCGTGTTGGTCCCAGCCAGTGATACTCGAAAAACAAGCTTCATTTTCCAGATCTGAAAGGGTAACCTGAAACTGGTTGGGGAAATGGTCGGAAATTATTTGCATCAACCAGGCCCCGTAAGCCGGTGCCCAAACAGGGGCAATCGGGGCTTTCGCTCTTTTTATGCTGGTTTCTCTTTTCCTTCCTTCGTTATTTTTTTCTTGAAACTCAGATAAAGCTCCACAGTTTTTAAAAGCCACAGCCTCTTGATACATGTTGACAAGGGGCCCGATGATCCTTGCCATTTTTGTCGAGTCTATTTGGTAAATACTCGAAAGGTAATCAAGAAGTTGAACTCGGGAAAATCTAAATCCCAAATATTTTGCACCCTGGGCAAAGATCTGAAACCAAACATCTGCACCCCGCCTTGGACTGCACAAATTCAAATGAGTGACCCACTGCGTGAGATCCTCTTTCAAAAAAGGATCTTCCAGAAATACAATGCGGCCAAATTCTGTGAGCTCAGGCTTCTTAATTGCAGATCGCTCACTTCCTTTGCAGGTTACAAGCCCCATGCCAATGCAATATTTCAAGATTGCCGACACTTTCCCAGTCGACTTTCCCATTGGGATTCCAGTTATGTCTCGAATTTCCTGATAGGTTCCCTCTTGATTCGAAGCGGCAAAACTCAAAAGCGCTTTTATGTACTGCCTCTCGGGGACAAATGTTTCATGAAAATTCCTAGACAACCTATTATTTTCTTCAGCACTCGAATCATTCATCTTTGTAAATCCTTTCGTTCAATGCCGTTACGTTAATTTTAAAGGCCTTCATTTCCAACATACCTGTTGCGGTGTTCAAAGATTCGCCAAGGGAATAACATTGCCCTTTTGTCAGGCTGGAAAGCTCCGTGACCCATTCATCAACATTTCCACCGATACTGTTGGCTATTAATTTTGCATATATCAGGCATTCTGTATCGGACGGGCGGAAAAAGAGCTTATGTCCCGCCTGGAATAGCCGGCTTTGTTTGTCGCTGCTCAACCCCCTAATAATCTGTGTCGCTAAGATAAGAGAGAGTCCGAATTTCCTTCCCTCTCTTAAATATTTCGTAACTGGTGCACCTTCGGTTAAGTCTAAGTTCTGGGCTTCATCAAGCACAAGCACTTTCGGCTGATCCTTGCTTCCGGTTCCCCCGACATAGGAGTAAAGGTCCCAAAGTGTAAATTCGATAACAAGTCTCGAGGACTCTTGATCCAGACCTGCAAATTGGAAAACGTGACATCGGTTTTGCTCACTCCCAAAAATGCTCTCCCAATTAAATATTTTACCGCTTGCCGAAAAGGGATTAGCCAAAACAAAAGGCTTGATTTTACTGATCGTCGAAGTGACATATCCCTTTTGATGTCGACCATCATCAACATAGGATTCCAGGATTTCCAGGAGTTCATTTAGGGTCGCATTTTCTTCACGTTTTTCAATCAATTCATGAATCGCATCAAAGAGAACTGAATATTGCTGGTCTCCTAGCGTGCCGTATATTTCCGTGAATATTCCAGCAATTCGCTTGGCTGCTGTAACAGGATTTTCAAAAATACCCTCTATTTCATCATCAATAATTTGTTGTTGAATTTTGAAGGGATTGATTGGAAGGGGCTGTTGAACCAAAACATGCTGTTTCGGCGCCAGTATCTGCTGTGTTTCTTGCTCCAATTGTTTCTTTGTGAAGCCCTTCGTATAGTCCATAACTAGTGAGTTTTGCCCTTGCAAACCAAGCTCGCAAAGTAAACACTGTATTGCGTAGGTTTTCCCCATTCCAGAGGTCCCAAAAATCAAAAGATGCCTGTTCGGTAATTTGGGATGGCCAAACTCCCAATACACCTCACGCCCCCCTCGGACTGTTGTTCCCAAAAGAATCCTTTCGGGGATGCGTTTTTTTTGCACTTCAGGCTTCACGATAACCGTAGGTGCGGGTTCTGGTTGAGGTTGAGGTTCTGGTTCAAGGACGGGTTCAGGTGTAAGTTCAGGTTTAGATACCTTTTCTCCAGTTGATTTTTTTTCTCCGTAAATAATTGGCTCCTCGTTCCACGGCAGGTTCAACGATTTGTCGCCAGCACACAAGCTGTAAACAGCTTCGCGCCCTGCAGCAAACAGGTCGTATTCGAGTCTCCCAACCTTTTCATCATAAAATACTTCACTCCCGATCTTTTCGATGTATTCTTTGTCACTGTCAGTCCAAAAGGCTAATACGGCCGCCCTCCAGGATATGGTGTAATCTCCATTTGAGAGCCGCTCTAAAGCTGCCATGATAACCTGTTGCCTCTGCTTGTTTATTCGAGTTTTACTTGCGATAAGGCGGTGCAACTGAAGCCACCAATATCTCTGATCGGGGCGCAAATCATCGTGGCTATGTTGTTGCTTTGGCTTAAATGAAGGAACCAATGACCGGAGTCCGTTATTTATCTGCTTGACGGCTTTTTCCAAATGGCTTGTGTTCTCATTTGCTGTTTTACATTCTATTAAGTGCATATCAACGGCAACTCTTCCATCATCCTCAAGCCTAGCCTTTACCCAAAGCAAATCCGGCCGCATTTTCTCTTCTGATGTATCGCTTCCAGAAAACCAATGCTGATAAGCATCGAGGGTTATTAATTCATCACACAAGAGATCTTCTCCATCGCTCAATATTTTCCGCGCCAGGCTATAGGCCATGAAATCCCGTACATACTCATCAATCCCAGTAGCCCGTACTAAAGACAATCCGGAAAGTCTTTGTGCCTCCCGGATGACAGACTTGGCGACCAACTCTCTTTGGGATTCATTCCAGGTCTGGTATACATCCGAAATAGCCCGGGTGAGGCGGTATTTTATATCTGAAAGGCCCAGTTGCTCCGTTGAGATTGTGTAATTCAATTCGCCGTGGAGCCCGACACCTGAACCAAACCCGATTATGTCCCTTTCTTGGCTGGTCCCTCCTGCCCCTCTGTAACGGATAAGTTGATCATCGATGCTTGGATCAATGCAAACCACCCACTCCGCTTTTTTATGGGCTTCATTTACAATTTCCACCCAGGGTTGAAAATCTCCATAACCAACAAGAACATGTTCTTCGTTAGCAGGAATAGTTGGATGTTTGATACGTGCCATGGTTTCTAAATGAAGCGAGGAAACAGCAAATTGTGGATTGCTGATAACCCTGGCTCTTTTGAGCTTGTTATCGGGGTCATCGAGAGTACAGAAAGGCTTCTCCATAATTGGGAAATGAAGGGTTCTTTGTCTCTTATCGTAAGGGGCGACTCGTTCAAAATCATTTCCTTTGTCAAAAGCTCCAATGAAATCATAGAGAAAGACTATATCAACGTCGAGAGATTCCTTTATCAATTTAGCGAAATCCTTGGTATTTTTATCCTTGTCCAAAGAGATAACCCTGTGGCTGACAGAAAAACGGCAATTCTTGTAAAATGCATATTTAGCTTCTGTTTCAGCTGCATCCCATCTTTCTTTCCACTCTTCAATCCATTGTTTTATCCCAGACTCTTCTGCTGATTCACTCAAAAGACATATCGATATAGAATACGCTTTCTTCTCTTTCTCCCCCCAATTGTCTTCTTGGGCAAGATTTTTCAAGTACGAATCGACAGCCGAGATAATCGGCTGAATGTCCTTGTTCCAATAGAAAGCAAGGCTGATTCCATCGTGGGCGTGGGGGTGTATCCGACAATAATTTTTCATAATATTTGATAACAAGCGAGACTCCCGGGAGTTCGCGAAAAGTTCCGAATCCGACGTGTTTTCATCGTCATAAGTTTCATAACGTAATAAAAGCCTCGTCGTTAAGGGGGTTTCTTCTCCTGAAGGTTTTCCTATTCTGTGAATAAACTCGCTCCCTTGTATATCAGTAGAGAGTGTTTTATTCTCGTCAAAGATAAGACCGCCTAAAGGCATCTGTATGACAGAAAGATCTATATAATCCTGCCAAACTTCCTCTTTGAAAGAGCTGCTCGCGTTCTTCGAACCCCATTCTTTGGCTGCGGCATATTTGAAACAGGTAAATAAATATGTCGTTTGAGCAAGCATCATTTCGATGACTGCCGGATGCAGTATTGTAGCAATCCCCGAAGATTCATGAGGGTTCGTCACCCACTCGAGGCTCTCATGCTTGCGCTGTTTAATGAACAAAAACGCCCGCATTAAAACCGGCGCCATTTGGCTGTTTTGGCAATCTTCGTCGTCGCCCAAAAAAGCACCTGCGGCCTTCTCGTATTGTTTTCTTAATGTCTCCCAAGGGCTTATGTTTTCGTTTTCTTCTTTGTGAAAGACAGAGAATATGCCTTTTCGTTTTGCTTTATCCAAAATTTTTCTATAAGCAATAGAGAGGTCTCTTAAATATGGGAAGAGTGGATCTCCGTGCTTGTCCCATTCTTCCGTCAGGAGATTGGTCATTTCATCGCTCATCTGATGAATTGCTTGAAGGAGAACCCTTCTGGTCTCATCCTCGTTTGACGCACGCATTATTTCTTCGTGATAAGGGATATGAAAAGCCGGAAGAACATATTTCTGGTTTAGTTTCTCAAAAGCTTCAGACGCCCAAGTAACTAGTTCCTGGGAAATTCGAAAGGAATGAGTCATCGGCAAACGCCAGGCGAAATCCTTTTTTTGCCTGCCATTTTGCGTGTCTTCCAGGGTGATTGAAAATTCAAAAGAAGGTTCTGCCGTCCTTGCATCAAGAAACCGTATTTCACCATTCAAAAGACTTGAGTCCAGTTTAACTTCCGAACCAAAACTGGACGTGTCCAGATAACTTTTTTCCTGGCATCCTCCGCCATCGAAAAAATAGTCAACTCCTCCAAGAAGTCGCTCTAAATATTCCTGTGCGATTTCTTGTTTTTCCGCCTTGGTTTCGATTTCACCCTCACCGAGGGTAACTTCATCATAGCGAAAGGCTTTTCCGCAGATTTCTATTTTTGAAAGTTCTCCTGCCAAGGCTCTTTTATGATTCTTTTTGAAATCTTTCATGGTTTGCCAAAGGGCACTCAATATGACTTCTATTGGTCCACCTGAAAGCTTCGTCGTTCGCTCTTGAGGTGGCGCATTTTTCTTCGGTTTAAACTTCATAATCTTGTCATGGATGGCAATGAAATCACTTTGGTATAAGATCTGTTTTGCTTTTTGATCTTCTTCTGTGATATATGTTTTAACTGCTTCGATAAACTCTCTGTCGCTCTCAAATGCCCCTCGCTCATCGAAATCGAAATAGCGGTTTTCGTCAATTTTTCCCTTTTCTTCCTCAATAAGTGCTTCTATGTTATTCAAAATTCCCTTTTTTTGAGTTTCTTCCATGAAAAGATCATATCGAAAAAACCTTAGAGCATGTTCGATATAGGGATTAAGTGTTTTTGCCCCTTTCCGGAGCTTCATGTAACCAACAAAGCTCGGTAGATGAATCTTTTCAAATCCTTTCAAAAAAATCTTAAGCGCGTCCTTTCCATCCTGGGCCCCGAAATCCTCAATCGGCGTTTCCCTGAGCAATCGGTCTATTTGGAATAGATCCGCACATCCTTCATCTTTCAGAGAAAGAAGGACATTGTTGAAAGTTTGGACCGTTTTATCATCGAAACCCACTTTTGCTCCTTCTAATCTCGCTTCGACCCATGGGGCAAAGGACTCTTTAAGCTCCTCATGCCACACGGTCTCTGGCGAAAGGCGGAAAAAATCCGCCAGGCTTGCCGAGTCAACAATTTGGTCCGCTCCGACAAGAACAACAAGGCCAATTTTGCCAGGGGCATCCGGGGGGCTCGCATTCCTATACCCAGCAAAATTTCCCGTTTTATCCAACCATTGCTCTTGAAACTCTCCCTCTGGCTCTTTCCACTGCTTCCACAGAACTTTTGCGATCTTGTAAGTCAACTCAAGATCTTCGTTTTTTGTGAAATAGCCATCGAGTAACTTTGCAAGGTCAAGAGAAACTTCCATCGGGAAGGACGTTGTGGTAACGAGGATTCTTCTCCCTGTAAACTCACCCCTTCTCAACCTGTTTACTTTTTCGACTATGCTATTAAAAGCGGATCGCGCAAAATAACTCATGTTATTCCTCTCCTCGCTCAGCAAAAGCCCTGTTTTCAACAAGAGAACACGAATCCGAGAGTTTTCGGAGTGAACCCGACTCTTCCAACATGTTGATGAGCCACTCGTCTGATACACCTTCCAGTGACTCAGTACGAACACCTGTGGCCCACTGATTTGCACGGCAAAAACCCCGTTCGTCAAATACGAAGCCGTAATGAGCTTCAGCCGCATTCTTAAAGGAGTCGTACGAAATTCTACGCGCAGGAAGAAGTGATACAACCAGACAGCGGAGTATACGATCATTCATGACAAACCTCATCCCACTCCCCCGTCGTGGAACGATCAGCCTCAAACGTTTTGACAATGTGCGGAAGAGTTTATGACCATAGTGCTTGTCCGCCTGCGGGTAAAGATCTTCTCGAGAGTTTTCACGTATTTCAGGAACTCTAAGTGCGTCAAAAATCTGTTTTTCAATTGCTTGAACTGTCGACCTTGAAATTTGTTTGACCATTCTGCTTTCGCCTTCTGGATCACTGACGGCTATCTTGCATCGGGGGTTTTCGTCCAAAAAACCATTTGAAGCATACCTCGCAGACTGCCACATTAGAGTCCGCAAAACTTGAAGAGCGCATGCCGTTTCAAGCAACTCTACTCTATCGATAAGGCCCAGCCGGGCTTTGCATATCCGCGAAATCTCGACGGCAAAGAGATACGCCTCCTGCCAGGTTTCTTCCGGGCACCAGCCACACTCGGTATATCGCCTTTCATTTCCTTCACCCTTGTAATCCGTGAATTTCACTGTTTCTGAGTTATCCAAGCTCCTATCAATGAACTCTGAAATTTGAGAAAATGTCTGGGGGACTTCTTGAAGGAAGGATTCGAATGAAGTGTTGAGTTGATAGCAAAGCTTGTCAGGGTTTTTTTCATCTTCGGTCAGTAGATCCGCGTATCCAGTTTTATTGAGCCATTCATTTATTTCCTCGGGCT
>LDZU01006199.1_pt1 | contig 14345 bp, 13 predicted proteins | sample 615531 | NCBI WGS metagenome assembly LDZU01 (sample SAMN03408293, study PRJNA278302) | terrestrial metagenome | isolation source: oil reservoir sample SB2 | place: USA: Alaska, North Slope, Schrader Bluff formation | collected 2011-09 | reverse complement strand
GAAGTCTCGAACAGTCTCTCCAGTCTGATCTGCCTGTTTCTTGATCTCGCTGAGAAATACACTCTTCTACCCACCTGAACAAGAGTGATCAGATTATCATAACCAAGAAGTCTCCAGAGTCTGTCGATGACAGCGTTCAGTCCCGCAGGGAGTTCATTTACCATGGTCGAAGCTATCGCGATCTCAAGACCATCGACTCTTTCTGTCTTGACATTGGAAAGCAGTGCATCATAGAGCTCCATCTGAGTCTTTTCAAGTTCCAGCCCGGCGTAGGCAGATATTTCCGGGAGCGATGCCCCCATCTCAAGCAACCAGGCACCGATCTTCAGATCTTCAGGAGTGGTTGTGGCAAAGGAAAACATTCCTGTTTCTTTGTAAAGGGCCGTTGCATATAGTGTAGCATCACGGGTGGAGAGAGCGGCTTTCTTCTCTTTCAGGATTGAGCAAATCAGGCTTATGCATGCACCAAACGTTTTCGAGTAGTGTTTACCAACCGGTGAAAGATTCTTGTATTCATGGTGATCAAAGAATGTGATTTCAGTCTGGTCTGTTATATGATCCGTTATGCGCGAAGACAGACGTCCAAGGTCGGAAGTGTCCACCACGACAAGGGAGGAAATACTCTTGAACTCGATTTCTTTCGTTCGATAGAAGGGAAACAGAAGTCTCTGAGAGTCTATAAACCTGTTGAGCGAGGACGAGAAATCTCCTTCCAGTACTATTCTGTGATCCGGATACAGCTTCTGTATGCCAACGGCACTGGCAAAAGCATCAAAGTCCGGGTTGATGTGTGTGGTGATAAGCTTCAAGTAATATTCCACCTCTTGAGCTTGTCGTAAAGAGTGCTCTTACTTATGCCCAGAGCATTTGCCGTGCGGGTCTTGTTCCAGTTGTTTCTCTCCAGTATCTGCAGTACGTACCGTCTCTCCATCTCGTCAAGGGTTAGTCCCATTGGAATGGAACCTGGATCATCTGAAGTCTTTGTTATCATCTCTGAAGAAAGCAGCTCCGGGCCTAGACGCCTCAAATTACTGTGCATAGCCATTATGGAAAGAATGGTATTTCTCAGTTCCCTGGCATTCCCGGGCATTTGTGATGAGGTAAGACAGCCGATGAATTCTGGGGCGATTTCGGGTGCCTCACTTATGCCAAGCTCTCTAACAATATCTGCTGTAAAATGCCTTACCAGTGGCTCAATATCTTCGGGTCTCTCACGCAACGGGGGGATCTCTATCCCGATCACCTTGATCCTGTAGTATAGATCATCCCTGAATTTCCTTTCTTCCACCAATTTGGACAGATTTCTGTTTGTCGCACAGATTATCCTTGTGTCGATCTTTGTGCTGGTGTTGGCCCCAACTCTCTGGATGACACCTGACTCGATAACTCTCAGGAACTTAACCTGCATGTGCAGAGGTAGTTCAGAGATCTCGTCAAGGAAGAGCGTTCCTCGATCAGCCTCTTCTATCCAGCCACGCTTAAGCCTGTCAGCTCCCGTAAATGCTCCTTTTTCGTGTCCGAAGAGCTCACTCTCGAATAACGCGTCAGGGACAGCACCGCAGTTGATCGCTATGAAATTCTTCCTCTTGCTCAGATCGTGAATGGCCTTTGCGACAACTTCTTTACCAGTCCCGCTTTCTCCTTCGATCAGAACGGTTACGTTTCTGTGAGCAATGGCTCTGACAGTCTCTCTGATCTTCTTCATGGCATGAGAGTTGCCGATTATCCGCCTGAGTCCTCTTGCTTCGCCAGCATGTCTTTCAAGAAGAGTGTCGCGTTCTTTAGCTATTTCAGAAAACTCTATCGCTCTGGCGATCTCGATTAATGCATGAGTAAGATCGAAAGGCTTCTCCAGAAAGTTAAATGCTCCAAGTTTCACCGACTCCACCGCTGCAGAGATATCTCCGTGGGCGGACATTATCACTACTGCTGCCCCATAGTCTCTTGCAGGGCCAATCAACTCCGTTCCATTGCCGTCTGGAAGCTTTATGTCCAGCAGAGCACAGTCAAAGAGCTCTTCTTTGATGGCCTTGAGCGCCCCCGAGAAAGTGAGTTCACTTCTGACCATATATCCTTCTTCAGAAAGAGCTTCTGTGAGCATTTCATTGAAAACCTTGTCGTCATCAACCAGCAGCACTTTGTATCTCATCAGGTGTCCTCCGGAAGGTTAGCGAGACAAAACAACCCGCACCCGGGCTACCCCGGATCTTCATTATCACATCGTTTTCATCGCAGAAGTGTTTGGCAGAGAAAAGGCCAAGACCAGTTCCCTGTTCTTTTGTTGTGAAAAAAGGTCTGAACAGATTCATCTTAACATCTTCAGTGATTCCACGGCCGTTATCGCCAATGTATATGCTCGCAGTATCCCTTCGATTTCTTACCGCTATCGTTACTTTTCCCTCTTTATCACAAGCTTCTATCGAGTTCAGGATAAGATTCTTGATGGTATTCTCAAGTCGCCGCACCTGCACATTGACGTTTGCATCAGAAGAAAAGGCCAGTGATATTCTGACATTGCGTGCTGAAGCTATGGGTTCTGTATAACGGACAGCCCTCTTCACGATATCAAGAAGATTCGCTGTCTCCGGTTCTTCTCCGTGCTTGAAGACCTGGAGCACACCTCTAACCTTATCCTGGAATAGTTTGACTTCATTATTGAGTTTTTCGAGGTGCTTATCTTTCTGGGTGCGTCGATACATGTCGAGTGCCAGTGTTATGTTCGCAAGTGGTTGCTTAAGACTGTGAGTGAACTCGGCAACCATAACGCTATCAACAGCGTATTTTCTGGTCTTTTCGAGGAGTTTCTTGGTCTTCCAGAAAGCTGTAACATCGGTGAACGTTATTAACCACTCGTGATTCTTGGTGTTCATCACATCTACCATGAACCTTCTATTGACCCTTCTGGAGTAAACTTCATATGTTCCCTCTGTGAGTGGAAACTTCACACCGATTCGTCTGAGAAGATGAGAAAGCTCCAATCGGTCAGCTCTCTTACCATCTGAGAAGAAGATTCTGTGGAAGTACTCGTTTGCAAGATTGACGCGCCTCTGTCTGCTGACCTTCATAACACCTACATTAAGCGAATCTATGAGCTCGTGATGGTCGGTATAGAGCTTCTGAAAGAAGTGTTCTTCCTGTTCCAGTTGATGAAGAACATTGTAGTACGATCTGAGAACTTGTCGGAAAGGTTGTGAGACTCCTGCAAGTGATCGCGTTTTTCTTGGGGTCCTGTTGATTGTGTTCAGCAGAAGGTCAATTTGTCTGTCGACTGTCCTTGCAACAACTCCCCAGGAAAGTGCACCTGACAGAAACACGGGTATTAGTGACACAAGTGGAAAAGGGAAGATCAGAACAACTATGGTACCGCTTATGGTAATCGTAAGGAATATTTTAAATCCGTAGCTATGCCAGAGTCTCCGTAAGCTACTCCAATTCAATCTCTACCAGATCCCCCTCTCGAAGGCCGAGGATTCTCTCGGCATTATCCTTTGTGGCTGCGATCTCCAAAAAACCGCTGCTGTCAGGATGAACGATGATTTCTCCGTGCTTTGCCTCCATGTAGGTTTTGCACAGTGACGCCTTATGAGTCTTCCCGCGGCTGTTCACAGTTGCTGCGTAGAAGTCATCAAATGATCCAAGCATTTCAGAAGGGATATTTGTCTGAAGGTTTCCAAATCTGTCGGAATAGGCAACCTCTCCTGAAATGAGATTTCCTTTCTTGTGAGGTCTTCTGAATCTCAGTATTTCGTAAGTCATGAACCGTGATCCAAGCTCTTCCATCGATATTCCCCGGTCGAGATATGCTGCAGCAGGAGCAAAGACATCCCTGCCATGAAATGTGTTTGAACCACTGAAACGGAGTTTTTTGTTCTCGAGTTCGCGGATTTCAACAACTCCGAATGCATCTCCAACAAACGTGAAAAGTCCGTTGTCCGGTCCGACATAGTATTGATTATTCTTTGTTTTCATTGCAATTGCTTTTCTTGAAGTTCCCACACCAGGGTCGACGACAACAAGGAATACTGATTTTGCAGGAAAATCCCTTGCGGCTCTGTGAAGTATGTGAGCGGCCTTCCTGATGTTAAATGGTTCGATGTCGTGAGTGACATCGATCACTGATGCCTCCGGGTGTATCGATTTGATTACAGCTTTTGTCACTCCGACGTAGTGTTCTGAGCATCCCCAGTCGCTGATGAACCCTATCATGAGTCTTCCCTCCGCATATTAAGAATCTGCACCAGAACTTTCTGAAGAACACTTTGATCGACTCTATAAAGGTTTGACTGCGCATTGCAGTCTGAACAACCGAAACCTCTCACTGGCTCAGCCACTGAAGAAAGGAAATTCGACAACTGCTCTTCGATTCTTCGCCCAGATGGGATAAGAATCGCAGCAACCATATTGTTCTCCGGCCTGAGATGATCGATATGCCAGTGAGTGGTGTCTTTGGATTCCAGATGACGCTTCAATCTTCCCGTGAGCGTTCCCATTGCAGAACCCACATACACATAATAGCCTGCTGACAGCTCCCATTTGCTGCCAGCGGTATGTACCACGGTATCCTCTAGTTCGAGAATCAACAAGTACGATCCCTTATTCATTGCTACAATTATAGCTGAAACAAAGACTTGTTATTAGATCATTGGTATAATGGCGAAGAGGTGATAAGCTTGCCTGTAATCAGAATCTTCCCCGCAAGAATTGGACAAAACGCGCAACACCTCAGAGCACTATGCCAGCTCAGAGGTATTGAGGTTGTAGGCGTGACCAAGGTAACCCTGGGAGATCCTATAATAGCCACTGAGATGCTCAGCGCGGGTATAAGAATCCTTGGAGAGTCCAGATTGGCTAACGTTGAACGTCTTCGAGCGAGCGGGATAAGTCATCACATGGTCCTTCTGCGCACACCGGAATCCAGGGAGATTTCACGAGCAGTCAAACTGGTAGATACCTTTCTGGTAAGTGAGCTGGGCCCCATGCGAGCCATACAGGAAGCAGCAGAAGAGACGGGGCGAAGGTGTACTTTCATCTATATGGTTGATACAGGGGATCTCAGAGAAGGGGTGCATTATAAGAATGCATCAAAGGAGTTGACGAAAGCAGCAAGGCTTGCAGGAGACTCCCTGTCAGGAATAGGCACGAATCTCGGGTGTTATGGGGGAATCATTGCAACTCCCGAGAAGTTTGAGATCCTGCTGCATATTGGTCGCAAGATTGAAAAGAAGACAGGACAAAAGATCAGAGTCTATTCCGCTGGGAACACCGCGTCGCTTCCTCTTGTTGAGGAAAAAACGGTGCCTGAGGGAATCAATCAGTTCCGTCTGGGGGAATCCATTATCTGTGGCACTGATGTTACGAACAACAGAGATGTTCCCGGAACGCGGCAGGACACATTTATAATGTCTGCTGAGATCATCGAGTTGAAGACCAAACCATCAGTTCCTGAAGGCTTAATCGGACAAGATGCCTTTGGGAGGAAACCAGTCTTCGCTGACAAAGGTAAGCAACTCAGGGCAATCCTGAATGTCGGCGAACAGGACATTTACTCTGGAGGAATGATTCCTCTGGATAAGGGCGCAGAGGTTCTGCACGCGTCAAGCGATCATCTCATAGTTGACGTTAGTAAGTGTGAAAAGACTCTGAAAGTAGGACAGACGATGGAATTCAGGCTTTCATACGGTGCTCTACTGAGGGCAATGACTTCGCCGTTTGTGGAGAAAGTCTATGAGCATACATCTTAGAGCGTTACAAAGAAGTGATTATCCAGACGTCATCGAGATAGTCCGAGATATCTGGGACGGAGACGACTACGTTCCTCTTGTTTTCATAGATTGGATACAGGAAAAGGGTTCCTATTGCAGAGGTCTCTTTGTCAATGAAAAGCTTGTTGGATTCAGCAGGTTGAAAAGGCTAAGCAATACGATTGGTTGGCTTCAGGGACTCAGGGTTGATCCCTCTGAACAAGGAAAAGGATATGGAAGAATGATCGCTGAGAAAATGGTAGATTTCTGTTTTTCAGTTGGCTTAAAGGACCTGTATTTCTCCACCTATTTCGACAACAAGAGCTCAATACACATTCACGAAAGAATCGGTTTCGAAAGAATAGGAACATACACGAATCTCTACAAGCCCGTGGATAAACCACCCCGCCATTCCCCCCAAGGCTGTATTACTTTAGATGAATCACTTCCAATCGTTAGAGAAGGTTTCTGGAACGGCTGGAGTTTCTATCCGCAAGGTACAGAATCGTGGTGGAGATTCTTGCCGGAGTATCTAACCCTAATTGAGAACAGTAGTGGCAATAGGATTGTAGTTGCACGGAACTGCGAATTCGATAGATCTCTCGAGATCTCCTATGTGGAGTGCAACAGCGGTAGACTTAGTGATGATATTATTCTCCACACTGAAAAGCTCTGTTACAATCGGGGGCACAGTGAGATCCATCTCATGCTTCCCTCTGACGCAGAGATCGCTCCTTTCATTGAAAACGGTTACTCCTTTTTTGAGAGAGAGAATGACGTGTTTCTTTACAGACTATCAGCAGACTAGTTGATGCATTAGGGTGTCCTTTTCGCAAAGCTTTCCTGCAGCTTGCCGATTACCGTTTCGCCCTCAGTGGAAGTTCAGCGCTTCTTGAAACAGGGAGGTAATATGTGGTATCCGGGTCACATTGAGAAAGCCAAAAGAAACATTCGGAAAGTAATTAAATATGTGGACGCTGTAGTAGAAGTGCTGGATGCCCGTATTCCCGCAACAAGCAGAGCGTACGAGTATTCTGATGTCTTTTCGAGTAAACAGGAAGTGTTTCTCCTTAACAAGACGGACATTGCTGATCCGAAGGTTACAAGAGTCTGGAAAGATCATTTCAAGTCGACTGGTGAGAAAGTGTTCTACATAAGTCTGAAAGAACAGTCTATCAAATCGTTGCTGAATAGAGAGATTGCACCTTCAATAAGAAGCCGACTGAGAGAGAAAAGGATATTGATTGTCGGAATGCCCAACGTGGGTAAGTCCACCTTAGTAAATAGGCTTAAAGGAAGGAAAACGGCGAGAGTTCGCAGCGAGCCCGGAACGACCACAGGTCCACAGTGGGTACAGATAAGCGATACTCTTTTTGTTATGGATACTCCTGGTATTCTGTACAGAAATCTGTTCAGTGAGTCGATCAGAACAAAGCTCATGGCTGTAGGATCAGTCGTTCCCTCCCCGGAAGGCCTGCTAGAGGCTAGCAAGAAAGTATACGATCTGATTGCATCCAGATATGGCAAGAGGACCCTGGAAGACTCACTGCGCCTTTCTTTCGAAGATGCTCTGGAAATGCTACGGAAGGTGAGTAAATCACGTGGTCTGTTGAGATCTGGTGGGGAGGAAGACACAATCAAGGCTGCGAACTTTTTTCTCAAGGAACTTGCCATGGGTAGATTCGGCAGATTCTCTTACGAATTACCAGGTGAAGATGATGAAGAAGACAAGTAAGGAACCTACCAAATCAGACAAGAGAAGAATAAGAGCAAGAGTTAAGGTGGCAGGCAGAATCGTAGTCCTGGTCATTCTGGTTGTCGTTGGTGCGCTGACAAGCTGGGCATTATCCCTGGCACTTGTTATTGCGATGAATGCAAGAGTACTGTGGGAAGCAGCATTTGGAAGACTCCCGCTTCAGGTTGACAGAGATTCTTTCGTGGGACCGATTACACATGAATACACTTCTTCCGACAAAAAACTGAATATGGATCTCTACTATCCCGCGAAGTCAAGAGCGACCAACGGTGAAAGATACCCCCTGGTGTTATTTACACATGGTGGTGGCTGGATTGGAGGCTCGAGAAAGCAGACCAGGAATGTCTCATGGTGTGAACTTCTTGCATCAAGAGGTGTTGCTGTAGCTTCCATTGACTACCGGCTCGCGTTTACGAGTGAGATCAGCGATATAATGGGTGACTATTCAAATGCCCTGGAATTCTTGAGGAATAACGCATCGTCACTCAAAATCGATACTGACAGAGTTGTTCTGATGGGCCTATCTGCTGGCGGTCATCTTTCACTCCTTTTTGCATGCAGAAACTCCTTTGAAAACAACGTGAATGCAATGAAAGGTATTAGGGGTGTTGTTGCATGGTATGCTCCGTGTGATCTCATGGATATCTGGAGTGAAGACAACGAGTCACTTTTTGCCAGGATTGGTTCCACCCTGGCTGTTGGAGGACCGCCGAGTCAGAGAGAGGAGGATTACAGAAAGCACTCTCCGATTAACTGGGTTTCAGGGCGTATGGTTCCGACTTTTCTTGTTCATGGAGCAAAAGACCAGGTGGTTCCCATAGTATCTTCTTTGAAGATGTACAGAAAGCTTAAGCAGGAAGGAGTACAGGTGCATCTCAAAATAGAAGTAGAAGGACGTCACGGCTTCGAGATTGAACGAAAATCATCCAGAACAATCAAGTACATTGAACAAACAGTTGCATTCATAAAGAGGCAGTTCATCCAAAGGCTCAGGGGTGAAGAGTGAACTACACAGTTGATTATTCGTACACTCGCGGCGGAAGTTCACCGACCAGCGGGTTCATGTTCAAAGGAAGACATTACAGGTGTTCCTTACTACGTTTCAAAAGCCCGTTCAGTCGTCCGGCAAGAGGAACAGAAAACGTCGAAATCTACAACTTTGTTCCCAAGTCAGAAGTTGCCGGATCGCTGATCATGATCCACGGGCTCGGAAGTGTGAACATACCGTTTTTATTCTGGATGGGTACTCATCTGGCATCTGTAGGTCTCCAGGCCTCTCTCATAGTGCTTCCAGGCAACTACACAAGAACCGCAGATGGTTCTGTTAGTGGAAAGGATTATTTTTCCACAGATCTTGGGAACCTTCTAAGATTCTGGCAACATGCTGTCGTTGATGTACGTGCTTCAATTGACGTCTTGGAAGACAGGAATGAATGGCGTGAGAACAACGGTATTGTAGGCTACTGTCTCGGAGGAATGGTGGCAACACTTGCCACAGTTCTGGATGAGCGTATCTCAAGAACGATATTGATGACAACTGGGAGTAACATGGCGCGCATCCTCTGGGAATCGCCTACTCTGAAATTCGTGAGACGTGATTTTAAACAGGGGAAAGGCTCAGAGGGTTTTCTAAACGACAGAGCCAGGCTGTATGCACGGTACGACAATGATCTTGCAAAGTGTCAGAAGTTCAGATCGGTCGAAGAGCTCCTTTCATCAGAGGTTCACCCGCTACTGAAGGTCGATCCACTAAGCTTTGCGAGGTTTGTTCCGACGAAGAAGACAACGATGATAGAAGCGATTTTTGACAAGACCCTGCCGCGTGAAACACGATCGGGTCTTTGGAGAGCTATGGGACGCCCAAGAAGGTATCTTATCCCTTCAGGGCATGTGACATGGCTTCCGTTCCAGTATGTACTGGCTCAATATATACTTAAAACTCTCGGAATAAGAGATACGGTGAGGAAGATGAGACTGCTATCTAAGACAGAGTTTCAGATGCCTATTGAAGAGGCGGTTAAGTCTCCTGAAGCTTCTGGAGAGAGGGATTCTCAGACTTCATCCCCTTCCAAAGTGGATCGATGAGTCTGTAGGTTACCCACTCCTCAAGCTTATGGAAGACTCTTCTTCCTTTCGTTGTCAGCGTTGTCTCGTGGCGATTGCGCTCCACATTTCCAGCGATCTTCTGTAGAGACAGAATCAATGCCACATGTTTCCATGCTTTGGGGAATAGCTTGCGGACTTCATCGTGAAACAGCTTACCCCTGTACAGTGACCAGAATGAGTAGTAAAGGCATGATGTGAACTGATTGAGCTGGAAATGCCCTCGCGAAGGTCTGATACCGTTGCTCACGTGCTTTGTGTAGTGCCTGATTGAGGCGGTGTTCATGGAGAAAATGTTACCGTCATAAGAGGCCGCACCTGCACCAAGGCCGAGGAAGAAAGACCTTGTGATTGAAGAGTAGGACTTGTCTGTATTGCTAGCCGAGAACGTCCACAGGGAGCTTCTTGAATAGCCCGAATCTTGAGCGATTTTCTCAAGCTCCTCGAAGACTGCTGCTTCAGCTCTCCAATCGTGAGGGATCCTCTTAGGGTTGTTGCCGCCGAACCGCATCATCGGATATACAGAAGCCTGTGTCGGACCAAGCCTCAAGAGTTGGCTGAAATCGCTCATTATGATTTCAGCAGGAAAATCGCTCAAATCAAACATCAGATCGACATCCACAACCTCAAAACCAGCATTTATGGCGTTTGTGATTGCGGTAAGAGACTGAGCGGCAGAATGGTTTCTCCCCAAAAACCGAAGCATTTCGTTGTCAAAAGACTGTGCACCGATACTGACGAAGTCTATTCCGGAACTTCTCATCAAATCAAGGTTATCACGAGAAGCATCAAGGGGATGTACTTCAACAGCAACTTCTTGTTGAATTCTATCTCTGATCCGACTCACCATTTTGCAGAGTGAGTCCGCATCAGACGTTGGGGTCCCTCCACCTATGTACAGAGAAGTGAACTCAGCGATGTCGTGCAGAGCAAGCTCTTTCATGAGAAGGTCGATGTAGTCTTTGTAAACGCGGGGGTCATAGGTAGTTTTCACATAAGGACAGAATGAACAAAAGGATCTACAGAACGGTACATGAATGTAAAGCCCGGGAGGCTCCGATGAAGAAAACTTTGGAAGCTCTCCATGCAGCATCCTTCTGTGTGAGTAACTACTTAATAGCTTCGCCAGTGCTAGCATAGAACTGTCTTCGCTCCTCTCATCAACTGCTCTCGATCCATCTGAAATAGGTGACCGCTCCACTTGAAACCGATATTTCCACGATTCTCTGCTGTGCGATATTCGAAACACCAATAGGTCGTTCGTGAGAGAAAGCTCTGTTTTCAACGTCATACTTGAATCCCTTGAGTGTAACCACGGCATCTTCGGGTCCTATGGGGAGAATTGACCAGGTTTCTCCTGGAACTGCAGCAACGCTCGCCTTTTTTCTTACTATCCCGATGTTCAAACGACTGCTGCGAGCTTCTACATTCATTGAATCAGAAAACCTGTACATCAGCATGAGTGTCGCCAGGAAATGGTCAAGTCTGCTGCCATCGAAATCCAGCAATATTACATGACTGATACCTCTTCGTTCGATCTCTACCAGGGCTAACTCTGTATCAGGTTCGTCTTTTTCATGAGAGAACGTGATTATCTCTGTTCCTTTGGACGAGCACCAGGAGAGAGAAGAAATGCTGATGGAGTCCATATCACCAATAAGCAGATCAGGAACTATCTGAAGCCTGGAAAGAATATCTGCTCCTGCATCAACTGCAACAACAAAGGCAGCGTCTTTGATTTGCGAACGATAGTATTCATCCGCATCGCTGGCATCTCCACCAAGAACTGCTACTGCTTTTTTCTTCATTCTTTTGGTAGCCTCAGGAGATTCCTGTATTTGTTCACAGTTCTTCTGGCGATGTTTATCCCCTGTCCTCTGAGAAATCTGGTAAGGTCAGCATCACTCATGTCGGGATCGTTCTGGAGTTGCCTTGCAATGATCTCCATGGCTCTTTCTCTTTCGTCTTTGTTACCGAAAAACTTTCTCATGGCGAAGAGGCCTTTTGGCGAACTCAGGTATTTGTCTTTCACTGCCCGGCTTATGGTCGACACGCTCAACCCTATTTTCGACGCTACATCTATCATAATAAGTGGTTCAATTTTCTGCGAAGTTCCCACGAGAAAAGGTGCATTTGCTGCCACGATTTCTCTCGTGATTGCAATAAGTGTCTCTTTTCTTCTTTCCAGCGCATTGACAAAGAATACTGCTTCATTCAGCTTTTTCTCAAGATACTGACGAGCCTCATTGTCATGAGAACTCTCCAGAATCACCCTGTAATTGTCGTCGACTGACACAGCCAGGCCAATATCACGAACGCTTATAACAAGTTTCTCTTCAACATATTCAATGAATACATCCGGTTCAACGAATTTCGTAAAGGCACCATTACCGTATCCTGATGTGGGATAAAAACCGTCATCTCTGAGAGTGGCAATTTCTTCCTCGCTTTCTGCAAAAAGGCCTTCAAACCCGCAGTCCCGGATCTTGTCGACAACTGATTTAATAACTTCTGGGGTACAAGACAACTGAGAGGCCAGGGTCTTCAATGGGGTTTCCAGAACTCCATGTTTGTCGATTGAGTCAAGAAGTGCTCCGAGCACATTGAACTCATCTTGATCGAGGACAAGGTAACCAATCTGTTTAACAATATCTTCAAAGCACAGATCATCTGTTTCCAGTCTGTCAAAATCCCAACCATTATCATCGCTTCTCTCTCTCTTCATGTAGATGTTCTCGGGGACTTCTTCATCGCCTGAGTCATCGGTAGGAAGCTCCCCATCTGTGCAAAGGATGTAATCATCTCTTTCAATCTCAAGCAAAGGGTTTTCCTGGATGATCATCTCAAGCTCTTCATTCAGTTCCATAGTATTGAGCTGAAGAATCTTCAGTGCCTGCTGTGTCTTTAGCGAAAGACCAAGGCGTTGTTCCAGCCTCTGGGAAATCTTTCCTTCAAGCCTTGCATCCATCGTCTATTCTCTGCCTCTGCTATTTTTAATACTCTGGAGTTCCTTGAAGACTTTGTCAAAGCTGGACACAACATCTTCAGGCTGCATAAAAGCTTCAGAAAGCTCGCATCGCTCCGCAGACTTCCCGAGAAAGTAAGCTCCAAGAAGAACAGATCCTTCGATATCTCTTGTTTGTGCGTAGAAACCAGCAATTGCCCCTGATAGAAGGTCACCACTTCCCCCTTTGGCAAGTCCAGAGTTTCCATAACAGCTTATCCATGTTTTCCCACGAGCTGAGACAAATGTTGTTGTGGCATCTTTCAGAAGTACCGCGACTTCTTGTTTTTGGGCATATTCCTGTACAAGAGAGATATTCGATTTCACTTCAGCAAGTTTCTTTCCTGTCAGCATTGAGAACTCACCTGGATGAGGGGTAAGGATCACACCTTTCAGACCTTTGAGTTCTTCCTGGAGATTTGAGTAGTGAAACAGGGCATCAGCATCGACAATAATCCCTTTTCCTCTTGTTGAAGCTTCGCTCAAGATTTTTCTTACAAAGTCTCCGGTTTCCGGGTTTCTGCCGATTCCTGGACCAATTACAACCGCAGTCACTCTATCGATGATTTCTTCAAGATCTGTAATATCATCAGGTGTCATATGGCCGGTGTTTCCTCTACCAGAGAAGGCGATGACCTCAGGATGATGACTCCTGACCTGATGCAAGACTTTGCCAGGCACGAAGCAATAGACAAGACCTGACCCTGTCCTCAGTGCTCCTTTTGCAGCAAGCACAGGCGCACCACTATAACGCTCTGAACCGCCGACAACAAGAACAGCTCCATGAGTGCCTTTGTGAGAATTCTGCTCTCTCAAAGGAAGCAAAGAGCTGGCGATTTCGTCCGAAAGCAAGTTGATCGAAGAGAACTCATCGATACAATCCTGCGGGAAGCCCCAGCTGCTTATGATAAGCTCTCCGGTGAAGTATCTGCCCGGATAATAGAAGTGGCCGACTTTGGGAGCGCCAAATGTTACGGTCTTATGGGCTTGAAAGGCAAGACCGTGAGCTCGCCCGGTAGAACCGTCAACTCCTGAGGGGATGTCAACTGCTACCCTTGTGCATTCGAGAGAGTTCACGATTTCAACGAGCCTGGCAATTCTTCCTGATAGGGTTCCCGAAAACCCTGTACCGAAAAGCGCATCAATAATGACTGAAGAATCAACAAGTAGCGAATGCAGAACCTGATCATCTGCCTTATCAAGACTGAAGCACCTTCCTGCGGATTCGATGAAGAGATTCCGATTTAGGATTGCGTCTTCGGTCTTTGGTTCGCCAGACGATATTATCGAGACACGGATTCCTGCGTTTTTGAGCAAGCGTGCCACAGCATATCCGTCACCGCCGTTGTTTCCGGTCCCGCACAGAACGGTGATGGGCTCTTTGTTCATCTTGAGGACTGTCTCAGCAACTGATCTTGCAGCATGTTCCATGAGGAGAATTGAAGGGATCCCATTCCTCGTAATCTTCTCGTCAACTTCTTTCATTTCCTTCGGGAAAAGTACTCTCAGCAGGATCACCTCTACATAGATGATAACACTTTTCGGTTTGAATGGTTGAATGGGGGATTCTCAAACACAGCATGATATAATCCTTTGAGGAGGTATTGTCCCTTGAAATTGCTTGCCCTTCTGGTTGTTTTTTTGCTGTCGGTAGCGGCTTTTGGTCAGAATGAGCTCACGCTGTTTGTAACTCGCCTGGCTGAAATTGGTTCTTTCAACACGGAGGTAAGACTGGACTTCT